>JADHED010000197.1_pt1 | contig 82800 bp, 72 predicted proteins | sample 8952041 | NCBI WGS metagenome assembly JADHED01 (sample SAMN16124423, study PRJNA663239) | bioreactor sludge metagenome | isolation source: sludge (control) | place: India:Bengaluru | collected 2018-09-08
TGGATCGCCGCCGCCGTCAGGTCGTTACCACGAAGCCTTAATACGGTGGCGAGTTCGGCGGCGTTGGCGGGTGCGGCCTCGAAGCGGCCTGGCCCGGAGAAACTGCCGCTGCGCGCCTTGAAGACATGCGGCGTGGCGAGTGCGATGCCCGGATTTGTCAATACAAGCCAAGCCGGCGGCAGGGCAGGGGCGGGCGTAACGATCTCGCCAATGCCGGCGAAGAACGCGCTGCGGCCATAGACGCAGACCGGTACGTCGGCGCCAAGCGCAAGGCCGATCGCGGCGAGCGCGGCGGGTCCGAAATCGAGCCGCCACAGCCGCGCCAGCGCATGCAGCGTTGCCGCGGCATCGGCCGAGCCGCCGCCGATGCCCGACGCGACGGGGAGCCGTTTGGTGAGGTGAATCCGTGCAGCCGCCTGCCGGCCTGAGGCAGCGGCAAGTGCGTGTGCGGCCCTGAGGACAAGGTTGTCCTCACCGTCGCCGAGGTCGTGTGCAAACGGGCCGTCGATGCTAAGGCCAAGCGCTTCGGCCGGCGCAGCCTCGACGGTGTCGCCGATGCCAGCGAAGGCCGCGAGCGAATCCAGAAGGTGGTAGCCGTCGGCGCGGCGGCCGACCACGTGCAGGTAGAGGTTGATCTTGGCCGGTGCTTCGACGGCAACCGGCGGCGCGGCGGCGGCAAGCATCGTGGTGAGTTGTTCCGTAGCCTTCACGGCGTGGCGTTGGCTTCGCGGATCAGGCCCTGGCGCAACTTGGCCTCAATCGCCGCGCGCACCTCGGCGTCCGGCTTCAACGCAAGCGCCGTTTGCCACTGGAAGCGGGCTTCGCGCTGGCGGCCGACCGACCAGTAAGCGTCGCCCAGATGATCGTTGATGACTGGATCTTCAGGCCGCAGTTCGACCGCCCGTTCGAGATGCGGCACTGCTTCCTGATTGCGGCCGAGGCGGTACAACACCCATCCCAAGCTGTCGACGATGTAGCCGTCGCGCGGTCGCAGTTCGACGGCCTTGCGGATCATCCGCTCGGCCTCGGTGAGATTGCGCCCCTGCTCGACCCACGAATAGCCGAGATAGTTGAGGACGAACGGCTGTTCCGGCTCGAACTCGAGCGCCTTCAAGAAATCGGCCTCGGCCCTCTCCCAGTTCTTCGCCCGTTCAAGAGCGATCCCGCGTGCGTACAAAAGCCGCCAGTGGTAAGGCTGCGGCGGTCCGATGCGCAGGAAGGTGGCATCGTACGCGGCGACGGCGTCGGCAAACCGTTCGCGCTTACGCAGCATGTCCGCGAGCGTGCTCAGCGCGTCAATGTCGCTGGGATCCTCCTGCGAGAGGGTGGCAAGGATGTCCTTCGCCTCATCGAAGCGGTCCATCTGATCGAGGTTGCGGGCCACCGCCAGCCGTGCCGAGGGCGAGAACGGCGAGGCCTTGTCGATGCCGGCGTAAACGCGGTTGGCATCCTGATAGCGGCCGCGGTCCTCCAGCAGATCGCCCACCATCATCTGCAAAGGTGCCAAGTCAGCTCGCAGATGCAGCCCTAGCCTGGCGAGGTAAAGGGCTGTGTCTGGGTTGTTCTGACGGCCAAGAATGCCAGCGCCGTCCAGAAGCGCTTCTGCCATGCCGTCGGCCGCGGTGCGGATCTCGCGCGTCGGCTGTGCTCCGGAATCGATTGCGGCGATGACGGGCGGCTTGATGCGTGAACCCGGGTTGCGCTGCTGATACTGCTCATAGAGCGCCCGCGCCTTCTGGCTCTGACCGGCTCGGACGAAGACCTCGCCGCCAAGCTCAACTAGTCGCAGCCACGGCTGATTGTGCTCTTCGAGAACCGACTGCAGGCTAGCCGCGGCAGCCGCCGGCCGCCCCGCCAGATCGTTGATCCATGCCGCATGCAGGTACGCGAGATTGGCGCCGCCGCCGTCCGAAAGCGCAGAGAGAGCAGCCAACGCTTGGTCAGTCTCGCCCATCCCCTGCAGGGCCCAGGCGGTTAGCACCGGACCGAGATAGGAGAACGAGTCGTCCTGCGCCAGGATCTCCAGATGCCGCTTGGCTTCTGCCAGACGGCCGGTGCGAACGTCCTCGACCGCCAGCAGGAGCCGGGCGAGCCCACTCTTGTCCGGGCTCGAATCGACGTAGCGACGGGCGAGCGGCACCGCGTCGTTGACCTGGCCGTCCAGAACAAGGACGAAGAAAGTCCGGCCCAGGAGTAGGCTATCGTCCGGCGCCAGAGCAATCGCGGCGCGCAGAAAATCGGCCGCCGCTGCCTCGTCGTTCTGGGCGCGCGCGTGCCGGGCGGCGAGATAATTGCCGGTGAGGGTTTGACCGGGCGCGATCAGCGCCGGGGCCTCGACGCGGTTGGCCGCGCAGGCGGCAGCAGCGAGCACTAAGCCCAGCAGCAACACACCGATGCGCCGGCGCAGCGGCAGGATGAGGACATCAAGAAAGCGCATCAAGGCTTCTGCCTACATGTTGGGGTAGTTCGGTCCACCGCCGCCCTCAGGCACGGTCCAGGTGATGTTCTGGGTCGGGTCTTTGATGTCGCAGGTCTTGCAGTGGACGCAGTTCTGGGCGTTGATTTGCAACCGCTTGCCGCCGCTGGCGGCGTCGTCGACAAACTCGTAGACGCCGGCCGGGCAATAGCGTGCCTCCGGACCATCGTAGAGAGCGAGGTTGGTCGCAACCGCGACCTCCGGGTTTGTCAGCCGGAGGTGGATCGGCTGGTCTTCCTCGTGGTTGGTGCTCGCCAGGAACACCGAGGACAGCTTATCGAAAGTGATCACGCCGTCCGGCTTCGGATAAACGATGGGTGGGCAGGCGCTCGCCGGCTTCAATTGCGCGTGGTCCTCCTTGTGCTTTAAGGTCCAAGGCGCCCGCCCGCGCAGCAGGTAGGTATCGACGGCAGAGTAGGCGATCCCTGCCCACAGCCCGCTGTGAAACGACGGCCGGATGTTTCGCACCGTCCGCAGCTCCTGCCACATCCAGGAGTCCTTCAGCGCTTGCGGGTAGGCCTCGACCACATCTGGCGGCGCGTCCGCCGTCAAGGCGGCAAACATCTGCTCGGCGCAGATGATGCCCGATTTCATTGCCGTATGCGTGCCCTTGATCTTCGGGACGTTGAGGAATCCGGCGGTATCGCCGATCAGCGCGCCACCCGGAAACACCAGCTTCGGGATCGCTTGCCAGCCGCCCTCGGCAAGAGCGCGGGCGCCGTAGGCAATTCTACGGCCGCCCTCGAAGGTGGGGCGGATCGCTGGATGCAGCTTGAAGCGCTGCATCTCGTCAAACGGTGACAGATGCGGATTCTCATAATCAAGCGCGATTACGAAGCCGACCGCGACCTGGTTGTCCTCGAGGTGGTAGAGGAACGAACCGCCGTAGGTTCGCGCGTCCATCGGCCAGCCGACGGTGTGCACGATCTTGCCAGGCTTGTGATTGGCCGGATCGACCTCCCACAATTCCTTGATGCCGATGCCGTAGGCTTGCGGCTGTACGCCGTCGCGCAGGTTGAAGCGGGCTTCCAGCATCTTGGTTAGCGAGCCGCGGCAGCCTTCAGCGAAGATCGTGTAGCGGGCGCGCAGCTCGACCCCGCGTTGGAAGTTGGCTGTCGGCTCGCCTTCGCGGCCGACGCCCATGTCGCCTGTCGCGACGCCGACGACCCGGCCGCTCTCGTCGTACAGCACTTCAGCAGCCGCAAAACCGGGGTAGATCTCGACCCCGAGGGCTTCGGCCTCGCTCCCCAACCAGCGGCATAGATTGCCAAGGCTGACGATGTAATTCCCCTCGTTGTGCATCTGCGGCGGCGTCGGCAGCCGGATCGCGCGCGTCTTGGTCAGGAACAAGAAGTTGTCGTCCGTTGCCGGGGTCTTGAGCGGCGCGTCCTTCTCCCGCCAGTCGGGGATCAGCTCGTTCAGCGCCCGCGGCTCGATGACCGCGCCCGACAGGATGTGGGCACCGATCTCGGAGCCCTTCTCGATCAGGCACACGGACAGCTCGTGCTCGCGCTCCGCCGCCAACTGCTTCAGGCGGATGGCGGCGCTCAGGCCTGATGGTCCGCCGCCGACAATGACGACATCAAACTCCATTGTTTCGCGGTCCATCGTGCCCTCTCCACCCTGTCCTTTCGGTCTCGCGTTCCAGTTTCTATAACATACGATCCGCAAATCGCTCGGACAATTGCTGTCCTAGGGCGTGGCGTTTAATAGTTGGTCGAATGGCAACAGATGGCGCGAAGGGGAGGGCAGGCCGGCGGGACCGGCAGCCCCGCGCCGGGGCGGAACGCTGGGAATGAACGAGGAGACCGCGGCCGCAATCGCGCATGTGCTGCGCTGGCATCTCGAATCTGGTGTCGATGAGTGCATCGGTGCGGTGCCGCGCAACCGCTACGAAGAAGAAGGAACAGCGAGGCGAGGCGAGCAGGCGCCGCGTTCAGTGGCCGCCCCGCCGACGGCGCTGTCAACAAGACCGGTTCCGAAATCGCCACCGCCACTGGCAGCCCGGCCAATACCGCCATCAGCGGCGAGTGGGACCGCCGCAATGCTGGCTGCTGCGGCCGATACCCTCGACGCGTTGAAGGCGGCGCTTGCACGCTATGACGGTTGTGCGCTCGCCAAGACCGCGACCAACCTTGTCTTCGGTGACGGCAGCGCGACCGCGCGTGTGGTGCTGATCGGGGAGGCGCCCGGCGCGGAGGAGGATCGCCAGGGCGTGCCGTTCGTCGGCGTCAGTGGCCAGCTCCTCGACCGCATGCTCGCCTCGATCGGTCTCGATCGCGCCCAAGTGTTTATTTCCAATACTGTTTTTTGGCGCCCCCCCGGCAACCGCGCGCCAACCTCGCAGGAGGTCGCGACTTGCATGCCGTTCGTAATCCGCATCATCGAGCTCATTCGACCGGAGATGCTGGTCGCGCTTGGCGGACCGGCGGCGAACGCGCTCTTGAATCGGAGCGAGAGCGTGAGCCGCCTGCGGGGGCGCTGGGTCACCTTCGAGAGTGCAGGACTCGATCCTCCGATTCCTGCAACGGCGCTGTTTCACCCCGCCTACCTGTTGCGCTCGCCGGGACAGAAAAGGTTCGCTTGGCGCGATCTGGTGGCAATCAAGAAGAGACTATCCGCTGGTTAGTGCAGCCACATCGGGCGCGCGTCCGGTCGATGAGCATGAATAGGGGCGGGTTCGCGTACAGATCAGCTTGCCAGACTCGGCGAATCCTGCCAAAGAGGCACATCGACAGGGAGGAGGGCAGGGATATTGCGCGGAATTCTTCGCTCCTTTGGGGTTGTCCTCACGGTCGTCAGTCTGGTCGCCCCTGTGTCTCCGAGCTTTGCCGGCCGCCTCAGCGGCCAGCCAGGAGCTGACCTCCGCTCCCAGGGAGCGGACCCGGTTCTGCCCAATATTCTTTCATCTGAAGACGTTACGCTCTACCGGGAGATGTTCGCACTGGCCCGCCAAGGCCGTGGACGGGCCATCGACGAACGCCTGCCGCTGTTGGCTAATCCGCTCTTGCTCGGCCATGTCATGGCCCAGCGCTACCTCAACCCGCGTGCCGCGATCGAGAGCGATGCCGAACTCATGCAGTGGCTCGCCGCGTACTCGGACCATCCGGATGCCGCCGCGATCCGCGATCTACTCGACGCACGCCGTAGCGAGCGACTGCGGGAGCAGGCCCGTCTGGCGCGCGCGGCGCAACGCGCGGCTGCCCGGTCGGCTGCCCGCTCTGGAAAGCAGACGGTAGCTCATCCGATCAAGAAGCCGATCCGGCGGGGCGGAGGCTTTGCGGATGCAGGAGCGGTCCTCAATGCCAGCGAGCCGGCGTTGCGGGCGGGTCTCGATGGGACGCGCAGTGTGCGCACCGAGGAGTTCTATGGCGGCCCAGCCGAGGATATGGTGTTGTCCTCGGAGTGGTCCCTCAGCATGGAGGACCGCAGCACGCGGGAACTCTGGCGGCACGGGATCGCCGCTTGGCGCGCTGGTGAAAGCGCTGCTGCCGCCGGGGTGTTTGGGGCGCTCGCCGATCGCTCGGATGCTTCGGCCTGGGTGCAGGCGGCTGCGGCTTTCTGGGCTGCCCGCGCACACCTGCACGCACGCCAACCAGAGCATGTCAGTCACTGGCTAAAGGTCGCGGCGAGCCAAACCCGCACCTTCTATGGACTTCTGGCGCAGCGGATTCTCGGTTTGCCGCTGCGTATCCGCTGGCAGCCGGATGATACTGACATTGCTGCGGCCCGGTTCGTAGGATCGACGGCCGCTGGCGAAAGGGCGCTTGCACTGGTTCAAGTGGGTGAACATCCACGTGCCGAGGCGGAGTTGGCACATGCGAGCCGCGGCGAGCGCGGCCGATTTGCCCACGGTGCCATGGTGATCGCCGAGCGCGCCGGTTTGGCTCAGCTCTCTCTGCAGCTGTATGCCCGGCTCTATCCGGACGGCGGCGGCTTCGAGGCCGCCAGCTATCCGGTGCCGTACTGGCGCCCCGAGGGCGGTTTCACCGTGGATCCGGCGCTGCTGTTCGCGCTGGCGCGGCAGGAGTCGCGGTTCGACCCGGAGGCGGTCAGCCGGGCCGGCGCCCGCGGCCTGATGCAGGTGATGCCGGCAACTGCGCGGCACGTCGTTCGCCGCCGGCCAGACGATTTGGCCGATGCCCGATTGAGCAACCCGGAGACCAACCTTGCCGTCGGCCAGACGTACATCGAACTGCTGGTAACAGAAGAAGACGTCGGCCAGGACCTGTTTCGCTTGGCCGCCGCCTGGAACGGTGGGCCGAACAACGTCAAGAAGTGGGAGTTCGAAGGGATCGCCGCGGAGGATGATCCGCTCCTGTTCATCGAAACAATTCCCTTCGGCGAGACGCGCAATTTCATCGAGAAGGTTCTCGCCAATTACTGGATCTATCGCGACCGCCTGAACCAGCCGGTGCCATCACTCGACTCGCTCGCCGCCGGCATGTGGCCTACCTATCAGGAGTACCGTGATCCGCCGGTGAGTGCTCCAGTGCAGGGCACCCAGGCGCGTTATGGCTATTGACCCCTCTCGGCCGTTCCTCCCCGTGAGCATTGCGACGTTGACAGTATCCGACAGCCGCGATGCGGAAACCGATACCTCGGGCAGGACGCTGGTGGAGCGGATTGAGAAGGCCGGGCATCGGCTTGCTGCGCGCGCGATGGTGCGTGACGAGGTCGAGGCGATCACCGCTCAGTTGCGGCAGTGGATCGCCGATCCGGCGATCGACGTCATCATTTCCACCGGCGGCACCGGCCTTACGGGACGTGACGTGACACCGGAGGCGGTGCATGCGGTGATGGATAAGGAAATCCCCGGCTTCGGTGAGTTGTTCCGCTGGCTCAGCTTCGCCAAGATCGGCACCTCGACGATCCAGTCGCGGGCTCTGGCCGTGGTGGCCGGCGGCACCTACGTGTTCGCGCTGCCTGGCTCGCCGGGGGCCTGTCGCGACGCGTGGGATGAGATCCTCGCCTACCAGCTCGATGCGCGGCACAAGCCCTGCAATTTCGTCGAGTTGATGCCGCGGCTGAACGAGCACCTTAAGCACTCTTGAGCCTTCGTGAACCCGCCGCACTCCGCCGCGGACGCCCTCGTCAGCGCAGCGCGCGGCCACCGCGGTTGGCTAGTCGTAAGGCGTCACCGCGCCAGGGGTCGCTGCGGTCCGGCAGGTCGCGGAGGCGCGCCTGATCAGGACGGCTGCGGCCCCCCGTCTGCATGCGCTTCTCCAACCGTTCGACCAGTTCGCCGAGAATGGCCCGGTAAAGGTCGTCTTTCAGGATGGCATCCTCCAGCCCGGCGTCGATGTTCGGGTTGTCGTTGATCTCAACGACGAAGGCGCCGTTCTCGGTTTCCTTGACATCGACCCCGTAGAGGCCGCTGCCAATGAGGCTTGCGGCCTGCGTTGCCACCTCGACCACGGTCGGCGGCGCCATGTCAACGGACAGGCTCTTGGCGCGGCCTTCGACGGGGCCATGCGGCCCACCGTGCTTGACGATCTGCCAATGGTCGCGGGCCATGAAATACTGACAGACGTAGAGCGGCTTCCGGTGCAGGACGCCGATCCGCCAGTCGAATGCGGTCCGCATGAACTCCTGTGCGATGATCAGATCGGTGTCCTTGAACATCTGCTCGGCAAACCGGGGCAGGTCCTCCGCCGCGCTGACTTTCACCACGCCGCGCGAGAACGATCCGTCGGGAATCTTAAGGACGACGGGAAAGCCCAGCTCACGTTCGATGCGGCCGATGCGCCTGCGGTCGAGGATCAGAGTGCGCGGCGTCGGGATGCCGTTCGCGCGCAAGAGTTCGGCCAAGTAGATCTTGTTGGTGCAGGTCAGGATCGAGCGTGGATCGTCGATCACCGCCATCCCTTCGAGCTCAGCCTTCTTGGCGAAGCGGTAGGTGTGGTGGTCGAGCGCGGTGGTCGCGCGGATCAAGAGCGCGTCGTACTCAAGGAGCCGGCCATAGTCGGCCTTGGTGATCATCTCGACGTCGAGACCCATTTGGCCGCCGACCCGCACAAAGCGCTCCAGCGCCTTGCGGTTCGATGGCGGCATCTGTTCCTGCGGATCGTGCAGGATCGCGATCGAGTAGCGGCTCGGCGCTGCCGTGCGCTCCTGTTTCCAGACCGCGTGCGTGTAGCGGTCAAGGGCATCGACGAAGGCGGGCACGAACTCCTGCCGCACCGCCCTGAGCGCGACCGGACGGATCGAAACGATCGACCACACCGCCTTGAAACGGAGTTCAACCTCAAGGACCGGGCAGCGGAACAGCTCGAAAATACGCCGCGCCGCCGGAACAAGGCGCGGATCGTCGGCACTGCCGAAAAAGATGTGGACGATTAGGCTCGGGTTCTCCAGCGGATCGGCCTGAAACGTCTTCTTGACCAGCTCATTGACTTCGGGCAGCGCAATGCGCAGCAGGCGCTTCCAATGCAGGTCCAGCATCACGTCCACGGACGGGATGACCTTCTGGCCACGGGCCTCGGCAAGCAGGGAAACGTAGTAGCCGAGGCTCAGGTAGCTGAGGTCGCGGCACAGGTTGACCACCCGGGCCGAGGTTGGCAGCCGGCGCGCCGTTTCAGCGACGAACGACCGCGCGGTGACGATGATTCGGCCGGCGGCCGGCCAGGGAAAATCGGCGTGGCGGTCAACGACAATCACGTGCAGCGGCATCAGAAGCCGCTCCAGACGAAGCAAGCTCTAGCCGGCTGCTGGATGGTGTCCGACTGGGCCATGATCCGGGGCCTCTCAAGGACGAAGGAGGGGGCTGGGCGATCTCCGTGCGGTCAGCACTTAGCACCGCTGCGGCAAACATCAAGCCTTGATCACGTGTGCCTCTTTCAGCTCCGATACGGCATCGGCCGCGTGGTTTCGCGGCAGGAGCGGCTTCCGCATTTTCCATGCATCGGTGCCGTCCGCGTAGTACCGCGGTTGCTTCCCGCACACCGAATAGCCGTGCGTCGCGTACAAGTGCTGCGCCGCGGTGCTGTCAGCGCGGACTTCGAGCGTCATCGCGTTGGCGCCGCGGTCAGCTGCAGCCTGCTCGGCTGCCAGCAGGAGCGCCACTCCGTGGCCGAGCCGGCGATAACCAGACCCGACGGCGATCGAGTAGAGCCGCGCGGCCGGCCTTTGGCGGTGAAAAAGCACGGCCGCGTAGCCGCTGATCGAGCCGCCGATTGCGACATGAACCAGAGTCGCGGCATTGGCGCGCGCGATCAGGTGCTTTAGCGCGCGGACGCTCAGCAGGTCGCTCCGGAAGGCGCTGGCTTCGATCGCTGCAAGGGCTTTGATGTCAGCAAGCGTAGCGGGCCGAATCGTGGTGGGGACGGTGCTTGCCGGGCGCCGGGCACTGGGATGGACGGATCCGTCCGCGGCATGATCCCGCTGAGGCTGGTCGGCCACGGGGCGAGGACCTTACCGAGCAACGCTAGCGGCTGAGGCCGGGGTGCTGCGGCCGACCGGCAAGGTGCATCCACGCCGGTACATCCGCCGCCACGCGGCTCTCGCCCGCCCACAGTTCCGAACCGGGGCCGCCGCCTTGTGCAAGCGCAAGGGCGTCCAGCTGTAACAGAACGAGTGCCAAGCCATCCACTCCGGAGCGAATCTCGCCAACGGTCCGCTCGGCCTGGCGGATCGGAGTGCCCAGCGCCGGCAATGGACCCGTGATCCGCGCGGGCACGAGGCGCTTGCGGATCAGGCCGCGGTGCTTGCTGCGTGCGGTCACCTCCTGTCCGACATAGCAGCCCTTGTTCCAATTGACCCCGTTCAATTCATCGAAGCCGCACTCCAGCAGGAGCGAGCGTTCAAGGATGAGATCGCGGCTGCCGTCGGGCAGTCCGAGGCGCAAGCGGTGCCGTTCGAAATCGTCTCGACTTGCAGGCGTGAACCCATGGGTGGCGAGGAAGGCCGGCGCGTCGTTGGTGGGGAGATGGCAGCGGATGCCGGCAGCCGGCAGGCGCGGATCGAGAAACGCAATCCCGCTCGCCAGCGCAACGGCCGCGCCGGGGTCACCACCGCCAAGGCCGACCGCCTCTGCGGTACCCGGTCCAAAGCCTGCCACAACGGAGATCGCGTCCGCCATCGGTGTGATGGCGACGCGTGCCCGCAATCGATAGATGCCGAGCCGGCGGGCGAGCGCCTCCGCGCGGGCTGCCTCGCAGTCGAGCCAAAGCGCATCGCCGGCGCCGACGATGAAAAAATCGAAGAGGTACTTGCCTTGCGGCGTCAACAGCGCGGCATAGATGGCGCGGCCTGCGGTCACTTGGCGGACATCGTTGGAGACGAGGCCCTGCAGGAAGCTCAGCCTGTCCTCGCCGGCTACCGCAATGATGCTGCGATCGTCGAGCCTGAGCGCTTTCGGAACCGTCATTGGGTGCTGCCTTCGCTGCCTGCCGCGGGGGCTGATTGTCTCCGCTAAGAGCATGGTTGGCGTGTGCGGTTTTGCAAGGGGGTGAGCGCGAGCCGCGGCAGATCCTTGGCCCAGCCGGCATGTGCGCGCAGGCGTTTGCAGTCGGTGGCGGGAGGGGGTTAGCCCAAGAGATGGGCGAGCAGAATCACTGCAATCGCGGCCGGGATCGGCGCCTTGAGCACAGTGAGCCAGATCGAGCTGCAGCGCTTGCCCATCGGCGTCGGCGGAAACACCTCCACGCAAGCGCGCGCGCCCATCACCCAGCCGACGAACAGCGCCACCGCGATGGCGCCTAACGGCAACAGCGTGTTCGCACTCAAAGTGTCGATGTTCGCCAGGAATCGGTGGCCAAACGTGGTGACGCCATCCTGCCTGGAGCCGATCGACAATGTCAGCGGCACGCCGAGAAGGAAGGCGTAAAGGCCGGCAGCAGGCGCGCTCTGGGTTCGGCCAAACCCGTGGCGGTCGCCGAAATGGGCCACGACAGCCTCGAGCATCGAAACGGCCGAGGTCAGGGCACCGATGATGATCGCCGCAAAGTAGATCAGCATGAATACGATGCCGAACGGGTGCTGCAGCAGCGTTCTCGGCACGACAACCATCAACGTCCGCACGCCGGCCGCCGAAGGTTCATCAGCGGCGCCAACCAGCGGCAGCACGGTGGCTACGACCATGAGCGCGGCAACGGTGCTCAGGCCAACGATCGCCGATGCCTTGCCGACCAGGCCGCCGTCCGGCGCGCAGTAGGAGCCGTAGACGATCATGATGCCGAACCCGAGTGAGAGCGAGACGAGCGCATGACCGAGCGCGGCGAGGACCGCTGTTGGATCGAGGCTGGAGAAGTCGGGCTCCAGGAGCTGCGCGAGCGTGTCGATGGCGCCCGGCAGTGTGAGCGCACGTGCGGACAAAAGGAGCAGCAGCAGCAGCAGGAGCGGCACCAGCACCTCATTGACCCGCTCGATGCCGTTGCGGATGCCGGCGATGACGATCCAGACCGTGAGCAGAACGAACAGCCCGCCGCCTAGGATCGGCTGCACGGGATCGGCAAGGAACACTTCGAACACCTTTGCCGGTGCGTCAGCCGATATGCTGGCGGTGCCGAGAAGCAGGTGGAGGGCAAAGGCAATCACCCACCCGGCGACAACGGTATAGGCAGCGAGGATCAGGAAGGCGACGAAAGCGCCAACCACGCCGACAACCGACCACAGGCGGCCTCCGAAACTGGCGAAGGCTTCGGCGCCGCTCCTCTGCGCGGCACGGCCGATTGCGAGTTCGGCCAAGAAAATGTTCAGGCCGAAAACAACCACCATTCCAACAAGCAGAACAAGAAAAGCACCACCGCCATGCTGCTGGCTGAGGAACGGCAGGCGCCAAAAACTGCCAAGCCCGATTGCCGACCCAGAGGCTGCGAACACAAAGCCCGAAGGCGATCCCCAGCGTTCGCGACCGTTCCCCTGGCTGTTACCGGACCCGGCCACGAAAATTCCCACCTATCCCCTTTTGCGCTTTTCTTGGTTTCTCCTTAAGCGGAAGTGAGCCACGGCTATAGCCCCAAACGGGGGGCTGGTTGCAAGACGGTCCCATCGTCGTCAAGGGCGGGAGGTCGCCTCCATCAATCGACGGCGAAACCAGCTGTCTTCCGCGTTGACAGGAGCGCCCGGGTTTGTTCGTGTGCCGGCGGCCTGAGCGTCCGCCCTCATGTCACGGTAGGGAGTGGACGGCCACGGGCAGCGGACCGTATACGGGACGGCTCAAGCGGCGGCTCGCCGCCGTCGGTCCTCAGCCGCGACAGGGATTTGCAGGGAGTGTACGCGAATGAACTTCGAGTATGGCGGCATCATCGGCCTGATCATCCTCGCGCTGGACATCTGGGCCTTTGTTAACATCTTGCAGAGCGGTGCTTCGACCGGCAGCAAGGTGCTCTGGATTCTGCTGATTCTGTTTCTGCCGATCGTCGGTTTCATCATCTGGCTTCTCGCGGGTCCGCGAAAAGCGTGACGTCATAACCTGTGTCCGGTCGCGGGTGTCGCGGCCGGACACGGGAATGGCTGGAAAAACCCTCTTACTTCTTTGTGCGCAGCGCCTCTGCCTCTGCTCTGACGGCGGCAGAGACGATGAAGAAGACGTTGGCACTCGGAAACATGGTGCAGCCGGCGCGGATCATCGCCGCGAGTTCGGTATCGAGCTTGTCGTTGTCGCGAAAAACAACGCCGTAATGCTGTCCGGCGTGGACCGCGAGTTGACGAACGAGCTCGACCCGAGGCTGTGGCGGCATCGCCTGGACATCCTGACAGGTCTTGTAAACCGCTTCCTCGAACGGCACCGTGGGTTCGGCCGCAGACGCGGCAAGAGGGGACAGCGCGAAGGCCAACCCGGTTGCGATTGCTAAGCCACGCATGAGTCTTCTCCCTTGATGGGCGGCATTGGCTGCCCCTGTTTCCTATTTCCGGCTCCCGATTGCCTCACCGCCGAGATAGCCGGCGGCACCGCCGATCAGACCGGCACCGATGGTGGTGGCGAGCCCGGCGCCGGTGACCATCGCGATCCCCGTTCCCAGGACGGCGCCGGCGGTCGCACCCTTCTCGCCAGTCGTTTGGCCGGCGCAGGCAGCGACGCTCACTGCGGCGGCGACCATCACACCGACGACGAACAGCCGGCCCGCAGCAAACTTTGGGCGGACCGGACGGGAGATGATCCCTGTCATTGTTGCCATCATGGGTCCGAATCTCCTGTTGCGCGCCCAATACGGGCGATCCCAAACCGAGTTGAGAGTACCCCAGTCATCACGGGACTGCCACAGGGCTGTTGCTTGCGCGACAGAGTGCAAAAGGATCGTCGGTTGCCGTGCCTGATCCCGACGCAGCACGCCCGGTTAGGCTTGTCTTCGCAGGTGCAGCAAACCATATCACGAGAGCGGCAGGGAGCGCCCGAATGCTGTCCGCGGATGAGCGCCCGCGATGCCCGCTCGCGCTCGCAAGGAGATCAAGGCGTGCTGCATCTTGCGGATTCAACCGAACAGGAACTCTTGAACCGCCTGGCTGCGATCCGGGCGGCGACCGAGATCATGCTCGATAACGAGGACCTGCCAGCCAAGGAGCGTCTCGCCTTCTTGACCGTGATTGAGCGCGAATCGGGACGGCTGCTTGGTCTCGTGCGCCGGGCCGGAGTGAGCGAAGAATCGCTGTTGGCGCTTTCGTAGCGCCCCGCCGGCGTCGATCGTGCGTGGCGTTGCGCGGTTCTCGGCTTGCCCTTGACCGCGGGGCGCGCGGGGTGCCCAACGCCGCTGTCGCCGTCTCGCCGCGAATGATTGAAGTCGCTGGCTGAGTGTCTGGGGCTCTGGCATCGCCTCATCCACCCCGTCGCCAAGGCCGCTTCCGGCCGCAGCGGGAGCGTGCTTCGTGCGCCTGCCAGCACTCGTCAGGTCAGGCAATCACACTGGACAGTTAATCGGGTGAGGGGGCAGCGTCCCTCAAAATGAAACCGGGCCGCGCCGTGGGGGGGACGACGCGACCCGGTACCCTTTGGCGTTGCTATCCGTCCGGGGGGCAGAAGGATAGTTTTAACGCGAGGGTTCCATCGAGTCAGCTGCTGACTCTAGTCCAAACACATTCGCTGGCTTTGCTGCCCCACAAACCTGCGACTTCTGAAACCGCTCGATCAGCATCATCGCACTTGCGGCAAGGAAGGGCAAGCTCTGAATGGCGAGCGTGACAGCGAACAGCGACATCTCAGTGATGCGATCCTCGTTGGTCAGTTCGAGGACGAGCGCTGAGCCAAGCAGCAAGGCGCCAATTACGGTTTCCCATTTCGCCGGGTTTTCGCGCCCGCGCTTAGCATTGCCGCCCTTGTCGGTACGCAGGAACGGCAGGCGGTCACGGACGAGGCCGGCGAACACCGCGCGGGCTACGGTCAACTGCAGGCTCATCGCCGCCAGCGCCGCGCCGGGCACGTCCTTGAGCGGCATGCGCACCCGTTTCGCATACAAGAGGCCGCAATGCAGCACGTTGACGGCAAAGGCGGTCATGATCGGCACGGTAAAGGCGACGGTCGGGATGATGACGCCGACGAACAGCACCATCGGTACCCAGAGCAGGTTCATCATCGATGCCAGCGCGCCCAGTGCGTCAGCAAGCCACAGTGACCAGCCGGCGATGAAGTGGAACTTCTGCCGCGAAGTCAGCGTCCGCGAGGTCGGCGTGACATGCTGCCAGTGCTTGCGGATGATCTGCATCGCGCCGTAGGCCCAGCGGAAGCGCTGGGTCTTGAACGCGCTGAAGGTGTCCGGCAGCAGGCCGTGGCCGTAGCGAACGTTGGTGTAGAGCGCCTGATAGCCGGCCTCGTAGAGGCGCAAGCCGAGTTCGGTATCCTCGACGATGGTTTCGGTGCTCCAGCCGCCCAGCCGTTCCAGAGCGTCGCGCCGCACGATGCACATGGTCCCGTGCTGAATGATGGCGTCGTCCTCATTGCGCTGGACCATGCCGATATCGAAGAAGCCGGCATACTCCGCGTTCATCACCCGCTTGAGCGGCGATTCGGCACCATCGCGGTGATCCTGCGGCGCCTGGATCAGACCCACGGTAGGATCGGCGAAGTGCGGCACCAGGTCTTTGAGCCAGCCCGGCTGGACCACGTAGTCGGCGTCGATGACGGCGATCACCTCGGCATCGGCGGCCGTATGCTGGAGCGCAACGTTGAGCGCGCCCGCCTTGAAGCCGGAGCAGGTGATGTTGAGGAACTTGAAGCGATCACCCAACTCGCGGCAGCGTGCGGCAACCGGAGCGCTGTAGAAAGCCTCGGGCGTGTTATTGACGATAATGATTGCCTCGAAGTTCGGGTAGTCGAGCGCCGCCAAGCTGTTGAGGGTCTCGATCACCATCGCCGGCTGTTCGCGGTAAGCCGGAACGTGGATCGAAACCTTGGGCGGCGAAGCGGGCAGGGGCAGCGCCGGGGTGTTGCCGATCAGGCGCCGCGGCTTGGCACCGAACAACACTTCGGCCAGCTCGTGCACCTTGCCGAGCGTCATCACCGTGATCAGCAGCACCATCGCGAAGCCGACGCCCCAAGTGAGCGCGATGCCGATGTTGAGGTAATTCTCGAACGGATAGGCCAACGCCAGCGCGACGCCAGCCGCCATGCCGTGCCCGGCCAGTGCAAACATCATCGCGTGACCGTAATTCGGCTGCCGCGTGCGCAGGCCCAGAAGGGTCAGGCCGGTGCCGAGCACGATCGCGACGATCGCCTTCCATAGCGTGTTCTTATCGGCGACCGGGCCGGTCAGGGAAAACTTCGCGTTGCGGTGGGCGTCAAACATGCCCCAGTAGGCGCCGACGCTGCCTTCGTTGGTCTTCCAGACCTGGTCGAACGCCTCGACGATATTGTACTCGATGCCGCGCCGCTGCGCTTCGGCCAGGAAGTCGCGCAGGATCTTCGCCTGGCTGGTGGCACTCGGCACCGCGGCGAGGTTGTTGTAGCCCTGGCTCGGCCAACCGAACTCGGCGACGACGATCCGCTTGCCGGGGAACGCCTTACGCAGTTCCTCGATCTTGGCGATCGTATACGAGACCGCATCCTCGGCGGCGACGCCTTCCCAGTAGGGCAGGATGTGGACGGCGATGTAGTCGACGGCCTTCGCGAGTTCGGGGTACTGCAGCCACTGGTACCAGATCTCACCCGTGGAGACCGGCACCCGGACCTGCTTCTTCACTTCGCGGATCATCGCCATCATTTCGTCGACGGTCCGCTCGCCACGCAGCAGCACTTCGTTGCCCACCAGCACCGAACGCACGTTGCGGTTCTTCTTGGCGAGGGCGACGACGGTTTCCATCTCATGGCGGTCGCGTTCTTCGGTGTCACCGATCCACGCGCCCACGATCACATTGAGTCCCATCTTGGCCGCGAGCGCAGGCACCTCATCGACGCCGTCGATGACCGAGTACGTGCGCACGCCGCGGGAAACGTTGGCGATGACGCCCAAGTCTCTCTTCAGCTGTTCCACCGGCACCGGTTCGCGATCCTTCGGATCCGATCCAGGCGCATAGGGGCTATAGGAGAGGTAGCTGATCTCACCCGTAACATCAGCGGGCAGCTCGGTTTTTGCGAACACGAACCAGCCCGCAGCGTGGACCACTGCCGCCACAAGGGCGGCAACAAGGACCGCTCTCATCTCATTTGTTCCGAAGGTTAGAAGGTTTGCCTTGGTACTCTTGCACCAACCGCGTATGCGCCCTCCCCGACGCATGGCAGAGAATAAGAATTGTTTGTGGCGCGATTAAGGCGATCTGAATCCCGTCTCGGTTGAATCTTCAGTTGGGGCGCTGCGGCGGATCACTCGTTTTTGTTGGTGCCACAGTCGGTTCCGGCCGTTCCGGCTTTGGCGCCGGGGCTGCCGGCACCGCCTTTGCCGCCTTGCCGCTTTCCTTGGCGGCCTCCTTGTCAGCATCCTTGTCGGTCTTCGCGGCTGCGGGCGCTTGGCCGTCCATGCCGCCCTTGTTGTCCTCGGTCTTCGTCAAGCGAACGTTCGGATCCTGCCAGCAGGCGTTGATCTGCTCGCTCAAGCCGTTGTTTTCAAGGAGCGCGACATTGGCAGCGACGCATCCGAAGGCGTCGGCGAGGAGCGCTTCCGGGCAGCCAAACCGGACATAGAACGGCGTGAAATCATTCGCCGCCATCGCGTCGTCGCGGATCAGGAGACTGATGATCCGCTTGCCGAGCCATTGGCACTGGTCCGACGTTGTTGCCATCTTGGCGTCGTCGGGTGCAACGGGCAGCGCCGGCTGGCGCGGCCGCGGTAGTGGCCGTGCGCGCTCAGCGGCTGGATCCTTAACCGCGACAGGGGGGGGATCCTTCGCTGACTCGCCCTTGTACTGCGCGGCTGCCGGTCCCGCGGAGGTGAGAATCAATACCAGTCCGAATGCAGCCAGCGCGCTCATACGTGCGCCCATCATCGCCGCGTTCCTCATCCTCCGGCCGTCCTTACCATCAATTATTTTTGGCGGGATGGCAGGCTTTTAGCGCAACGGCGAGGCGCGCGCAATTGGCGTCCGCGACGGCACGGCCCAGGCCGTGTTCCGGTCCTGGCGCTGACGCCGCTGCGGTCCCAATCTTCCGCTTGCCGCGACCTTTTCGGGCTGCCACACTCATAGCGGGTCAAGGGGCGGGTCATCGGCGCCGGATAGAGAGCGCAGTCGACGTTCAATGCGCACACGCAGGCAGTTTTTGACCGCGCTTGCCGCCATTATGTTTGCGCCCGGCCCAGTCACGGCAGGGGAAGGGGCGTCAGGGCGCTGGGTTTGCACGAACCCGGATTGTGATCCGTATATCTACGATCCTGCCGCCGGCGATCCCGACTACGGTGCGCGTTCGGGCCGGCCGGTGCCGCCTGGGACCGCGTTTGCCGCCCTGCCCGAGGATTGGGTTTGCCCTGTCTGCGGTTGGGAAAAGGAAAACTTTGTGCCGTTATGAGCGCACGGCACGGCGTTCAAGGAAACCGATAACGTGACGGACATGCTCTACGCGGCGCGCAGCCGCAGCCTGCAAGATTGGGGCGGCGAAGTCGGGCTGACCAAGCATCTCTACAAGGTCGGCCTCGGGGTCGGAACGGCCAAGGATATCGAGCATTCGCTCAACGCCGCGCAGTGTGCCGGCCGCGGCGACTGGAGCGTCATCAAATGCGTCGAAGCCGAGGGGCTCGACGAAGCTGACGCGCTTACACATCTGGCGGCCAAGGAAACGCTGATCGATCCGCGCTATTACCCGCAGATCAAGGGCGAGCGCGGGATCGTCAAGGTCAAGCCGGCGAATGTCGAGAACCACTTTCTGGTACAGAACGCCCTTGCCGGTGAGCATCAGAAGGCGGTTCGTGTGATCCCGCTGACGATAGCCGCCTACCTCCTGCGCGCCGCTGCCGGCTGAAACGGCGTTCAGCGCGGCAGCTGCAGGACGGCGCGTGCGAGGTCGAGCAGGTCGAAAACACGGGCGACGTAGTGATCGCGGACGCGGAAACGCGTCGTGCCGTCCCCCAACTCGGACGCCAGGCTGTCGATGAGCTGATGCAGGCGGCGCTGGTGCAGGCCGGTCGCGCGCAGCAGCGGATCGCTGATAATGCCGGCGAACGCGGTCACGATTGCGCTCACGAGAACAAGCCCACCAGTGACGCCCGCAATCAGACCAACTGACGGTCCTGCCTGGAACAAGGCGTACCAAAGGCTGCCGATGCCGGCCCCCAACGGAAAGGCGGCGATCGCGGCCTTGTGCGCCAGCGCCGCCGCGATTACCGGCCCGAGCGACAGGGCCGTAGGCGTCACCTGTGTGAAGACGACCGCGCCGGTGCCGGTCAGCAGCGCGGAATTGACGAGTTCGGCGGCGGCGCCGCGCGCTTCGGCGTAGGCCCGGATCTGGTCGGCGAAACGGGCCTCAAGGCCGCTGCCGGTGCGCGGCCGGGCGAGTGCTGCGGTCACGGCCGCAACCGCGGGCGTCAGCTCAGGATCGGCGAGGATGGCTTCCGCAAGCGCGTCACGGTCCGATCGCCGGCCACCTTCGGCGGCCGGCAGCGCCAGCAGCTCGGTCCGCAGCCGCCACGAAAGCTCCCGCGCAACCGCGGTATCGAGAAGCATCCGGCGTCGCCGCAGCCGTGTGCCCAGTGTGCGTGCGCCGGCTGCCGAGAGCAGGGCTGCTGCCGCCTGCGCCGCCAGGTACGGCAGCGCGAGGGCGACGTTGGCCGGCGCGCGCACCAGATCGAGGCCGATCGCGTGCCGATGCAGCCCCAACGCGCCGATCAGGCTGAAGTTCGCATCGACGAAGGCGTCAACCCTGGCATGGCAGCCCGAAATGTAGCGATCGATGGCGCGGTCGACGATCGCCTGTACGGCGGCAGGGGTCAGCTTTCCATCGGCGCTAGCGGGCAGCAATGGGCCTGGCCTCGATGAAAACGTCGACCTGCTGGCCGATGAAGACCGTCTGCTCGCCTGGATCGAAGCTGTAGATCAGCTCAAGCACACGGGTATCGACCCGTTCGCTGCGCTCACCGGTCAGCGATCGCTTCGGCAGGACGTAAGGATCGACCCGCACCAGCTTTAACGCGAAGCGTTGTTCGCGCTGGCCGCGGACGACGGCTTCGGCGGCGGCGTCCGGCTTGAGGCGCCAGATGTCGTTCTCATCGATCTGGACGCGGACGTGCATCGGCTGATCATTGCCGAGGAGGACGAGCGGGTCGGCGGTAGGACCAGCGGAAACGAATTCGCCGACGCGGATGTTCAGTTTGAGAATGAGGCCCGCGACCGGCGCGCGTACGGTCAGGCGTTCCAGCGTCACTTCAGCCGAGTGTACTCGGGCGAGCGCCGTCTCGACCTCGGCACGGGCGGCTTCGAGCCTGGCGCGTGCCGTACGGACCGCGAAGCGGCTTCGCATCAGCCGATCCTCGCTGATGACGATCCCGGTTTTCAGCTTCTCGGAGCGCTGCAGTTGGTCTTCTTGATCGGCCAGATCGGCTGCCGCTGCGGCGACCCGCGCTTGTGTCGTCGTGACGGCACTTTGCGCGATCACGAGTTCGGCTTCCGCCAACCGGGGATCGAGCGAGAACAGCGCAGCACCGGCCGAGACTCTTTGCCCCTCGACCACGTTGATGGCGGTAACGATGCCGGAAGCGAAGCTGCCGATGGCGATGTTGCGGGTGTTGGCCTCGATCAGCCCGCTGCCGGCAACCGTGTCCGCAAACCGCGTTTCGGCTGGCAGCGACAGAGGCGTGGGCCGCGGCGGGGCCTGCCGTCCTGCCGACGTAGTGAAGAAGATCGCATAGCCGATGCCGGCCAGCGCAAGCAGGACGACAATTGCGCGCCCGAGCGGTTTCATCGCTGGCCTCCCGCCGTTGCTTCGGTATCGATACCAACGATCCGGCCGTCGTCCATGCGCGCGATGCGGTCAGCGAACGGCAAGATTCGGTCATCGTGTGTGACGATGATAATCGTTGCCTGCCGCAGCGAAACGAACCGGCGCAGGAGCGTCATGATCATCTGGCCGCTCTCGTGATCGAGCGCGCTGGTTGGCTCATCGCAGACGACCAGCGCCGGGCTGTGCACAAGTGCCCGCGCAATGGCGACCCGCTGCTGTTCGCCGCCCGAGAGGACGCCCGGCAGCTCTCGGCTGCGATCGGCAAGGCCCACCTCAGCAATGATTTCTGCCGCAGCGGCGCGCGCGCGTGAGCTTGGCGTCCCGTTGATGATCAGCGGAATGGTGACATTCTCGATCACCGTCAACGTCGGTACCAGGTGAAACTGCTGAAAGATGAAGCCGATCGAACGGCCACGGAAATCCAGCAACCGCTGGCCGTGCAGCGTCGACAGCTCGGTGCCGAGCACCACGCACTCCCCACCGTCAGGCGTGAGAATGCCGGCGATGACCGAAATCAGCGTCGTCTTGCCGCAGCCCGACGGGCCGACCAGCATCGTCATGCCACCGCGCGGAACATCGAGATCGATGCCGCGCAAGGCGTGGACGGTGGCACCCGCGCCGGTGAAGCTCTTTGTCAACTCTCGGCAGCGAACGGCAGGGGCCGCTGCGTCGGCTGCGCGTCCCGTTTGGAGCGTGCTCATCCGCGGAAGACGACCGCCGGATCCATCCGCAGAACGGCTCGGATGGCGAGCAGCGCAGAAAGAAGGACGATCACCAGAACGCCAACGCCGGCAAAGGCGAGCAGGGCAGGTGGCATCCTGAACGCCAGCACCGTATCACGCATGAACGCTCCAAACAGGGCGGTCAGGCCGACACCGATCCCGTAGCCAATGGCGCCCACGATCAGCGCCTGCAAAAGGACCATGCGCACGAGGATGCCGCTGCGCAACCCCATGGCCTTGAGGACGGCGTAGTGAACCAGGTTCTCGCGGACGAAATTATAGAAGCTCTGGCCGGCGACGGCGGCACCAACCAGGAAGCCCAGCAGGACCGAAACTCCGAAGTTGATCGGAATGCCGGTGTTCGTCATCCAGTAGTTCAAGGTCAGTTGCTCGAACTCAGCGCTCGTCAGCGCCTTCAGGCCCGTTTGCGCCTCGATGCGCCGCGCAAGTGTGCTGGGGTGTTCGCCATCTTGTCCTTTCGCCAACACGTAAGTGAGTTGGCGGCGCTGTGGCGGCGCGAAGTCGATGGCCCGCGAATAGGTCGTGAAGGCCTTGGGTACCAGGATAAAATCGCGGGTTGAGACGCCTATGCCGACAACGGTCGCGCGGTTGTCGTTAATCTCGATCTCATCGCCGACCTTGAGGCTGCGCTCCTCGCCGTCGGGGCCGACGTAGCGCAGCCGGTTTTCCGCTGCCTCGCGGTCGACGATGATCGCGTCGGCACGGCGCAGGTCCGCCAGCCGACCTTCGATCAGTGCAGGCGGGCCGCCGATCAGGGTGGCATCGTCGAGGCCGGTCAGGATGATCGCCTTGGTCTGGCCGTCGGGCAGCTTGGCGTTGATGATGCCCTTATAAAGTGGCACCGCCCAGGTGACTCCTGCGACACCGCGCACGCGGGCGAGGTCGGTGTCGCGCAGCGGCTTGCTCTCTTCGACATACTGCACGCCAGGGTCCATCACCCAGACGTCGGCAGTCGGCACGTCACCGATGGCGGCATAGGTGCGCGTCATCAGGCCGATGAAGATGCTCGGCTGTTGCGTCATAACCAGCGCGGCGAAGGTGAGGCCCAGCACCATGCCAACGAACTTCCCGCGGTCGCCGAACAGCATTTTGAGCGCGATGAGATTCACGATTATGTCATCGGGGTCGAGGAATCGCGATTGCGCATGTGCGAAGCGGACCCATTCTTTGCCCGCCGGATCGATCTCGCGCAAGAGCACCGTGCGCATCCCGGTTCGTTCCCGCGCCGGCGGCTGTCGTATTGGCGCCGGATCGGCGGTCTTGTACAAGGATGCCAGAGCGGGAACATGAGCCGCGTTTGCGACCGCATCGATAGGCGGGATCTGCGCGCTCGGGATGAAGGATCAAACGAGATGGCGATCGACAAGCTGGCGGCCGGGTTCCTCGCGTTCCGTTCGGGCAGTTTTTTGCCCAACCGGGAGTTTTTCGCTGCTCTTGCGAACAAGCAGAGCCCGAAGGTGATGGTCATTGGCTGTTCGGATTCCCGTGTCGATCCTGCCATCCTGACCAATGCGGAGCCCGGCGATCTCTTCATGGTCCGCAATGTCGCCAACCTTGTGCCACCGTGTGCAATGGATGACGCCAAGCACGGGACCAGCGCGGCACTGCAGTTTGCTGTCACGGCGCTCAATGTCGAGCACATCATCGTTCTGGGCCATGTCAACTGCGGCGGCATCAAGGCGCTGCTCACCGGCGATCCGGGCGTCAGCCGCGTGCACAGTTTCATCGCCAACTGGATGCAGATCGCCGATGAGGCGCGCAGGCGGACCCTCGTCATCGCTGGCCACAAATCCTTCGAGGAGCAGTTGCGCACGCTGGAGCGCGAAGCGATCAAGACCTCGCTCGCCAATCTGTTGTCGTTCCCATGGATTGCCGAGCGGGTCGAAGACGGCCGGCTTGCCATCCACGGCTGGTACTTCGACCTTGACGACGGCAACATGTACGTCTTCACGCCGGAGGGCGACACCTTTGCTCTTCTTGAGTCCGAGTTCATCGGGTCGCTCGCCGCGCCGCCTGGAGAACAACGGTAAAGGGACGGCATCTTGGAAAGCGCGGTATCGTAAGGGTCGCGCAGCCGAGGATGATCCTCAACAATCGATGGAAACGCAGAAGAAAAGGCGAACTGGCCCCATTCCGGCGTTGACTGTTTTCGGGGCATCGTCGATGTTCCAGCGTCAACGTGCGAAAGAACACGGCAGAAAAGCAGTCGGAGGAAAGGTTCGTGTGGGAAGTTCTGCTGCGCGTCTCGCGGCTGATCGATGTTGTCAGCCGGCGGGTCGGCTTCGCCGCTCGATGGTTGGTGCTGGTCGCCGTCATCGTTAGCGCTGGCAATGCCTCTGTTCGCTATCTGTTCAGCACCAGCTCGAATGCGTGGCTGGAGACGCAGTGGTACCTGTTTGCCGCCGTCTTCCTTCTGTGCTCGCCCTATACCCTGCTCTTGAACGAGCACGTTCGCATCGACGTCCTGACCGGCGGGCTCTCGCAGCGAGGGGCCGCGCTGCTTGATATTCTTGGCGGGCTATTCTTTCTGCTGCCGATGTCGATCCTGCTCATGATGCTGTCCTGGCCAATGTTCATGGACTCGTTCATGCGGCACGAACTCTCGACGGATGCCGGAGGGCTGATCCGTTGGCCGGTCAAACTCCTGATTCCGGTCGGCTTTTGCCTCCTCACTCTACAAGGCGTGTCGGAGATTGTTAAGCGCTGCGCCTTTCTCGCCGGGGCTGCGCCGTTTCCCATCTCGACGCACGATGCTCAGACCGAGGAGATCAAGGAACTGGTCGAATCGGTCGAGAAGGGGGTTAAGCGATGACCGAACTCCTCATCGCCAACATGGCGCCCGTTATGTTTGGGGCGCTGGTTGTCTTCCTCCTGCTCGGTTATCCGGTCGCCTTTTCGCTCGCGTTCAACGGCCTCGCTTTTGCTCTCTTGGGCATCGAGCTCGGGCTGTTGAAGCCGGAACTGATGCAAGCGTTGCCGGAGCGTGTCTTTGGCATCATGCGCAATGACACGCTGCTTGCCATTCCGTTCTTCACGTTCATGGGGTTGATCCTCGAGCGCAGCGGCATGGCCGAAGATCTATTGGATACGATCGGCCAGTTGTTCGGGCCCGTGCGCGGCGGCTTAGCCTTTGCCGTCATTTTCGTCGGCGCGCTCTTGGCTGCGACCACTGGTGTCGTTGCCGCGTCCGTCATCTCGATGGGACTGATTTCGCTGCCGATCATGCTGCGCTACGGATATGACCGCAGGGTTGCGACGGGTGTCATCGCCGCGTCGGGCACGCTGGCGCAGATCATTCCGCCGAGCTTGGTGCTGATCATCATGGCCGACCAGCTCGGCAGGTCGGTCGGGGATATGTACGCGGGCGCGTTCATCCCCGGGCTGACGCTGGCTCTGCTCTACGCGGTGTTCATCGCGCTCGTTGCGACTTTGCGGCCGAAGTACGTGCCGGCGCTGCCGCGTGAGGCGCGCGTGCTGCGCGGTTTCAAGCTCTTGCGCCGGGTGCTGTTTTCGCTCGTGCCACCTTTGGTTTTGATCTTTCTGGTTCTGGGGACGATCTTTATCGGTGTCGCAACGCCGACCGAAGGCGGCGCCATGGGAGCGGTTGGTGCGCTGGCGTTGGCGATTCTCAACCGACGATTGACACTCGAGATGGTCCGCCAAGCGGTGGACAAGACGGCGAAGCTGTCGGCCTTCGTCCTCTTCATCCTGATCGGCGCCACGATTTTCGGCCTTGTCTTTCGAGCCGTAAACGGCGATCTGTGGGTTGAGCACCTGCTCACCGGACTTCCCGGCGGTCAGGTCGGCTTCCTCGTCGTCGTCAACATTCTGGTGTTTGTGCTCGCTTTCTTTCTCGATTTCTTTGAGCTCGCCTTTATCGTCGTCCCACTTCTTGCGCCCGTTGCTGAGAAGCTCGGCATCGATCTGATCTGGTTTGGCGTTCTTCTGGGCGTGAACATGCAGACCTCGTTCATGCACCCGCCGTTCGGATTTGCGCTGTTCTTCTTGCGCAGCGTTGCGCCGAAGGAGCGCTACATCGACCGCGTCACCGGTAAACCTACGGACGGCATCACCACCGGGCAGATTTACTGGGGCGCCATCCCGTACGTCTGCATTCAGCTTATCATGGTGGGGATCTTGATTGTGTTGCCGCAGCTGGTGCTGGGTGGCTTGGGCAAGAAAAGCACGATCGATCCGGCGACGATCCGCATCGAGATGCCGCATTACGATGACGAGCCGCTGCCAATGCCGCAGTTCCGCTAGTGCAGCGGCCCAATCGCGCGATTCACGCCCGAGCAAGGTTGTCGCTGCACAACATATTGAATCGCGTGCACTTGCGGCACAAACAGGATGTACGCTCTGTTTGTGCCAGTGCACTAGCCGCGGGTGATCTCTCGGAAGTTCGTCACGGCGAGGTTGTCAGCGTGTGGGCGTTGCAGGCGGCGCCGTGGAGCGCGGCCTGCGGGTCGAGAACAACATGCAGCGGAACGTCGCGGCAGAAGCCGCTGAACCGGCCCTTGTCGCACACGGCTTCCAGAAAGTCGGGGCGTTGCAAGCGGGTAAGGAGGCGGGGCGGCATGCCGCCGCCCAGGAACACGCCGCCCGTCGCTAGTAGCATCAGTGCGACGTTGCCAACGACGTCACCGAGCACGCGCACGAACAGGTCGAGTGCCGCGGCGCAGATCGGCGTCGCGCCACCGAGGCCAGCCCGCACGATGGTCGGAGTCGGGTCGTCCGCGGTCGCAAACTCAGCTTCAAGTGTCTTCGGGATCGGGAACCGGCCGGTCGCGGCAAAATACGCGTAGATGTTGGCGATGCCGGTGCCGGAGGCGACGCGCTCGACGCTCACGTGGCCGAAACGCGCTTCAAGAAATTTCAGCAGCGCGCATTCGTCTGCCGTGCGCGGCGCAAACGAAACGTGCCCCCCCTCGGTTGGCAGCGCCTGATAGCCCTGCCCGGTCCAAACGAGAAAGGCAATGCCGATGCCGGTACCAGGCGCGACCACCGCCATGGTTCCGTTGGCCTGTGGAACGCCGGCGTTGAGGGTCGCGAAATCGTCGTCGCCGAGGTGCGCCAGACCGCAGGCGGTCGCCTCCACATCGTTGAGGAGCGCGACCCTTGCCAAGCCAAGTTCCGTCTTCAGGCGCTGCGCGTTGATCGTCCATGGCAGGTTGGTGATCTTGGCTTCGCCGGCAATCACCGGGCCAGCGACACCGAAGCTGGCAGCGGCGATCGGCTCTTGCGCGCCGGCCAGGAACTCGGAGACGATCGCCTCGAACGTAGCGTAATCGGCGCTGGCGAACGTTGCCTGCCGGAGCGCTTGCTTAGCGGCGAACGGCACGTTGGCGGCTTGAGAGTAGAGCGCAAGCGTTGTTTTTGTGCCGCCGATATCGCCTGCGAGGATCGTTGTCACGGTTGGGCCTTTCCGTCATCCAGTTGACCAGCACGTGGCCGCGTGCCGGCGCCTTCCCGCGGTGGGCACGGCCGCTTCCTCTGCTGGGAGTGGTTACTCTAATCCGCCGCTCTCCAGAAGGCATATCGGCTGGAACGCGGAAATGCGTGCGAGAATCATCTGTCGATGATAGCATCCTCTGGTGGCTTGGCATCCTCGGGCGCCTCGAGGCGCCGTTGCGAGTTAACGAGGCGGGGATGGCGGAACGACGGCTTCTGATCTGTGATGATGAGCCTGCCATCGGCCGTTTCGTGCGCCATGTTGCTGAAGGGCTGGGCTTCATCGTCGAGACCGTGACTGACGGCCTCGCCTTTATGCGCACGTACCAAGGCTTCGAGCCAAGCACCATTATCCTCGACATGGTTATGCCGGGACTCGACGGCAACGAACTGATTGCCTGGCTGGCGCAGCGTAACTGCAGGGCCCAGCTGATCATCATGACTGGCTACCATCCCGATTACGCGAACCATGCGCGGATCCTGGCCGAGTTCCGGGGGTTGTCGCCGGTGACGACCCTGCACAAACCGATCGACGTCGCTAAACTGCGCGCCGTTCTTGCCGCAGCGCCCGGATAGACCCGGACAAAAGGCCGATGCAGGATCGCAAGCGCGTCGCAGCCCTGATCCTGATCCTGATCGCGGTTGCCGTTGTCGTCAGTGCAACGGCGAGTGTTGTCCTCTATCAGGCAGCGGTCGAGCGGGAACGGTTGCGGCTGGTTGATCTGGTCCGGAGCCAGGCCCGCCTGATCGAGGCGGTCGCCGAGTTCGACCAGGCGCATATGCCCACCGGCGAGGATGCGGCTGCGGCAACGCTCGGGCAGATCGCGGCTGCTTATGCCCGCTTCCAGAGGACGGGTCTTGGAGCGAGCGGCGAGTTTGTCATCGGTCGGCGCGAAGGGGAGCGAATCGTTTACTTGCTCCGTCACCGCCACACCGGCGTCGACTTCCCGGCGTCGGTCGAATGGTCCGGGCCGGTGGCAGGGCCGATGCGCGCCGCGCTGAGTGGTCAGTCGGGCAGCATGGTCGGCACCGATTACGCGGGCCATGCTGTCATCGCGGCCTACGAGCCGGTTGCCATCCTTTTCCTCGGCCTCGTTGCCAAGGTTGATCTGTGGGAGATCCGTGCTCGCTACCTCCGCGCCACGGCGCTCTCCAGCCTCATCACCCTGGTCGTGGTCGCAGGCGCGGTGGCGTTGGTCTATCGCCTGATCGCGCCGGTGATGCGCGGCCTGAAGGAGAGCGAGTTGCGGGTCCGTGCGCTGCTCGACGCCAGCCGTGACGAGATGATGCTGTTGTCCGCCGACGGTACCATCCTCGCCGTTAATGCTGCCGCAGAGCAGCGCTTGAGCGACGCCAAGCACGAAGGCTCGGCGATCGGCCATGGTCTCGATCGGCTTCTGCCTGAGCGCGTGGCCGCCGGCCGGATGCGCGCCATAATGAACGTGCTTGCGAGGGGTGCGCCGGTTCGGTTCGAAGAAGCGATCGGCGAGCGCACCAACGACTGCTGCATCTACCCCGTCAAAGGCGCCAATCAACCGAGCAGCGAAGTTGCGCTGCATGCGCGCGATGTTACCGCCGATAGGCGCAAGGAAGCCGAGCTGCGCCTCCTCTACCGGGCCATCGAGCAGAGTCCCGTTTCGGTGGTCGTCACCGATCCGGCGGCGCGGATCCTCTACGTCAATCCAAAGTTCAGCGAAATCACTGGCTATTCGCAGGCGGAAGCCGCCGGCCAGAATCCGCGCATCCTTCAATCCGGCAACAAGACCAAGGAAGAGTACGAAGCGCTCTGGCAGCAGCTCACCGCGGGCCAAGTCTGGCGCGGCGAGTTCATCAATAGGAAGCGGAGTGGCGAGCTCTACTGCGAGGTGGCGTCGATCGCGCCCGTGAAAGATGAGAACGGCCGGATTACCAACTACGTCGCCGTCAAGGAGGATGTGACCAAGCTGAAGGCCACCGAAGCGCAGCTTCGCCAAGCGCAGAAGATGGAGGCGGTCGGCCAGCTTACGGGCGGCATCGCGCACGACTTCAACAATCTCCTGACGATCATCATCGGCAACCTGCAGCTGATCCAGGAGTCGGTCGCCAGCGACGAGACGCTCCGGATTTTTGCCGAGGATGCCTTATGGTCGGCCCAGCGCGGGGCGGAGTTGACGCACCGTCTGCTCGCGTTTGCCCGCCGGCAACCGCTGACCCCCACGGCCTCCGACCTGAACGCCGTCGTCCGCGGGATCAGCGATCTGTTCCGTCGCACTCTGGGGAGCGCGATCGAGATCCGCGAGGCGCTGGCCGAAAGCGTTCATGCCGTCGTCGTTGACCGCAGCGAGCTAGAGCGTGCGCTGGTCAACCTTGCCATCAATGCCCGCGATGCCATGCCGGATGGCGGCGTGTTGACGATCACGACCGAGAATCTGACGCTGGATGAGGGCTATACCGCCCGTTACCCGGATGTCCTGCCCGGTCCCTACGTTTTGCTTGCCGTTACCGACAACGGGATTGGCATGTCGCCTGAAACCAAGAGCCGCATCCTGGAGCCGTTTTTCACCACCAAGCCGCCCGGCCGTGGCAGCGGCCTGGGGCTCAGTATGGTCTATGGCTTTCTCAAGCAGTCGGGCGGCCACGTCAGCGTCTACAGCGAGCTTGGCCGCGGGACGACGGTCAAGCTGTACTTCCCGGCGGCACCGGCGCCGGTGCCTGCGGTGCGCGAGAAAGGGGGACGGGGAGGGGCGCCAACGTTCGCCGGACAGGTTGTGCTGGTCATCGAAGACCATGAGCGCCTGCGCAAGGTCGCATGCGCCATGCTCGCCCGTGCCGGGTTCGTCGTCCTGGAGGCGGGCGATTGTGAGTCGGCGCTTGCGCAGGCGGCCGCGGCAGAGCGTCTCGATCTTGTCTTCACCGACCTTGACCTCGCGGGCGGCATGAGTGGCCACGAGATTGCTGCGCAGGTGCAGGCACTGCGAGCCGGCGTGAAGGTCCTTTACACCACTGGCTACGCGTCGGTGCCGGCGTCCCTGCTGGACGCGGTTTCGCAGCCGCCGCCGATCGTCGCCAAGCCGTACACACGCAGCGCGCTCTTGCGCCACATCGGCGCCCTGCTGCTTGCCGGCGGCGAACCGGTGGCGTAAGCGGATCTCCGTTCTGCTTCCTTCCCCGCTTCCTGCCCGGCAATTTCCTCCTTGGCGGCGGTCGCGCGATGCCGCATCCTGGACTGGTCCTCATGCTGCGCATCTCCGATCTCACCTACCGCATCGCTGCCCGGGTCCTCTTCGACCGGGCCCAGGCAACGATCAACACCGGCCACCGGGTCGGCCTCGTCGGCCGCAATGGCGCCGGCAAGACGACGCTCTTGCGCTTGATCGCGGGCGAGCTGGAGCCCGATGGCGGCCGCATCGAGACACCCGCCCATTGCCGCATCGGTCTCACCCGGCAGGACGCGCCGGCTGGGCCGGAGAGCCTGATCGCGACCGTGCTTGCGGCCGATAGCGAGATTACGCGTCTGACGGCGGCGGCAGAGGCGGCCACCGATCCGCACAGCATCGCCGACATCCACGCCCGCCTGCGCGATGCCGATGCGCATTCGGCGCCGGCGCGGGCGGCCCGTATTCTTGCCGGCCTTGGCTTCTCGGAAACCGCCCAGCAGCAACCGTGCAACACCTTTTCCGGCGGCTGGCGCATGCGGATCGGCTTGGCAGCGCTGTTGTTCCTTCAGCCCGATATTCTCTTGCTGGATGAGCCGACCAACCATCTCGATCTCGAGGCGGCGCTGTGGCTGGAGGGGTATCTCCGCCGCTATCCTGGAACGATCGTGCTGGTTAGCCACGACCGAGGCCTCTTGAACCGCGCCGTCGACGAGATCCTGCATTTGGAGGGCGGGGCGCTCACGCTCTACCCGGGCGGCTACGATCGTTTCGAGGCGACCCTGCGCGCCCGGATTGCGCTCTCCGAAAAGGCTAGGGCCAAGCAGGCCGGCGAGCGGGCCCGAATTCAGGCGTTTGTCGATCGCTTCCGCTACAAGGCGACCAAGGCCCGCCAGGCGCAGTCGCGCCTCAAACTGCTGGCGCGCATGGAACCGATTGCCGAGGCGCGCGAGGAAGAAGTTCCAACGTTCGCGTTTCCGGAACCAGAAGCGCTGCCGTCGCCACTGTTGAACCTTGATGGTGCCGCCGTCGGTTACGATGACACGCCGGTCCTGCGCAAGCTCTCGCTCCGGATCGATGCCGATGACCGGATCGCGCTTCTGGGCGCCAACGGTAACGGCAAGTCGACGCTCATGCGCCTTCTCGCCGGCCGGCTGAACCCGGCAGCCGGTACCGTCGTCCGCTCACCCAAGCTGCGTGTCGGCTATTTTGCCCAGCATCAGGCGGACCGTCGTCCGCTCACCCAAGCTGCGTGTCGGCTATTTTGCCCAGCATCAGGCGGACGAACTTGACCTCGGCGTAACGCCGGTTGTCGTCCTCGGCCGCCGCCGGCCACGCGATACCGACCTGCAGGTGCGCCAGCACCTTGGCCGCTTCGGCTTTTCGCAGGCGCGGGCGGACACGACGATCGCCAATCTCTCTGGCGGCGAGAAGGCGCGCCTCCTGTTTGCCTTGATGAGCGCCGAAGCGCCGCATCTGTTGCTGCTCGATGAGCCGACCAACCACCTTGATCTCGCCGCCCGCGAGGCACTGGTGCAGGCCATCAACGCCTTTTCCGGCGGTGTTGTGGTTGTCAGCCACGATCCGCACCTGCTCAGCCTGACAGCGGATCGGCTGTGGCTGATCGAGGGCGGCACCGTCGTCCCGTTTGATGGCGACCTCGACGACTATCGCTCGCTCGTGCTGGAGCGCGGGCGGGCTGAGAGCGCGACCCGCAGCAAGGCCTCCGCCGGCGAGGGGCGCCGGCCGGGCCGTCAGGAACAGCGCCGCCTGGCAGGCGAGCGGCGCCTCGCCTTGGCGCCCATGAGACAGCGTCTCACGGCCGCAGAAGCGGCGGTCGAGCGCCTGCACGCGGAGCAGGCCCGCCTGACCAGCCTGATCGCCGATCCCGCGCTTTACGCGGGGGACGCAAGCGCTCTCGTCGCGTTGCGCAAGCAGTTGGCCCAGGTGGAAAAGGACGTCGCCCAAGCGGAAGCGGCCTGGATCGCCGCGCATGAAGCCTGGGAGGAGGCGCAGTCCGCAACGGCGGCAGCGGCGACTGAGCGCTCTTGACGGGCGAAACCGGTTCAGCGCAAGCTTCAGGGCGAAAAGAAGTCGCGCAAATGCGCGAAGTCGGGCTGGCCGGAAAGCCAGTCTGGCAATGAAACGGGGAGTGGAACATGTCCAGCGATCCGATGCCGCTCGCCCGCGGCAACGCTCTGCCCTACGCTGACCGGATCAATACCCTCAGCACCGATGAACCGTTCAAATGGCTGGTTGCCGGATGGCGTGATTTCAAGCGTTCCGGCTGGGTCAGCGTCGCCTATGGCGGCATCTTTACCGCAGCCGGCATACTTCTGACCGTCGGACTTTATCTGGCCGGGTTGGAGTATCTCATTGCGCCGATGGGGGCAGGCTTCTTGCTCGTCGGGCCGGCGCTCACTGTCGGCTTGTACGCGATCAGCCGCGATCTCGAAGCCGGCCGCACGCCCAACCTCGCCGCGGCCCTGACCGCGTGGCGCGCGAACGCGGTGCCGCTGCTCGGTCTGGGGCTGGCATTGGTCATTTTCCTGATCATCTGGGTCCGGCTTGCGGTGATGATCTTCGCCCTCTCATTTCCCTACAAGTCGGCAAGCCTGGAGACGATGGTCACGGACACCCTCTTTACGGTCGAGGGCAACGTGTTCTTGCTGCTGGGGTGTGCCGTCGGTGCCGTCATGGCGTCGCTTGCGTTCGTTGCCAGCGTCGTGTCGCTGCCGCTGCTGCTGGACCGCAAAGTCGATCTCGTTCAGGCGGTGGTGACGAGCGTCGTCGCCGTGATCATGAACTTCCGTGTCATGGCGCTGTGGGCAGGATTGATCGTCGTTTTTGCCGCCGCCGGGCTTGCCTCGTTCTATGTCGGGCTTAGCTTCATCTTGCCGCTGATCGGACACGCAAGCTGGCATGCCTACCGCGCGACCATCCGTCCGCAGGCGGAGGAGGCACGGGCCGTCTAAGGCCGCGCCGGCGCGAGGCAGGCGGCGACCATTTGACGGAACGCCTCAGCGCGGTGGCTGATGCGGTGCTTCTCCTCCGGCTCGATCTCACCGAAGGTGCGGCTGTCGCCGTCGGCAACGAAGATCGGATCGTAGCCGAACCCGTTGCTGCCGCGCGGCGGCCACACCAGGTGGCCGTGCACCACGCCCTCGAAGATCTCGTGATGGCCGTCCGGCCAGGCGAGCGCAAGCGCGCACGCGAAAAAGGCGCGCCGATCGCCCTTGCCGGCAAGGGCGTCTTCGACCCTTCGCATGGCAAGCGCGAAGTCCCGCTGCGGGCCGGCCCAGCGCGCCGAAAAGACGCCGGGCGCGCCATCGAGCGCCGGCACCACCAGCCCTGAGTCATCGCCGAGCGCTGGCAGGCTGGCCGCTCGTGCCGCGGCTGCCGCCTTGATCAGGGCGTTGTCGCGAAAGGTGGCGCCATTCTCCTCTGGTTCCGCCAGGCCGAGCGCGCCGGCGGATACAACGTCAAGGCCGAACGGAGCCACAAGGTCGCCGATCTCACGGACCTTGCCGGCGTTGTGGCTGGCAATCACGAGGCGGCCGGCGCCAAGCCGGCGCGGGGCTGCTGCGTCCATCATGGCTGCCTTAGCCCTGCGTCAAGCGTGCCCGTTTCAGCCCGCTGCCGCGAGGGTGTCGCGCTGCAACGTGACGAGCCGGGCGATGCCGCCCTGGGCCAGCCGCAACATCGCTTGGAACTGCGGTTCGGTGAAGGTCTGGCGCTCGGCCGTGCCTTGGATCTCGACGATGCGCCCGGAGCCGGTCAGGACGAAGTTCGCATCAGCGTCGGCCGCCGAGTCCTCGTTATAGTCGAGATCCAGCACCGCCTCGCCGTTGTAGAGGCCGCACGAGATGGCGGCGACTTGCTCGCGGATGGGCAGCCGGTTCAACAGGCCAAGGTCGATGATCCGCTGCAGCGCCTGGTGCAGGGCGACATAGGCGCCGGTAATCGCGGCCGTCCGCGTGCCGCCATCGGCCTGGAGGACATCGCAGTCGACCCGCACCTGCATGTCGCTGATCGCGCCGAGGTCGGTGACGGCGCGCAAGGAACGGCCGATCAGCCGCTGGATCTCCTGCGTGCGCCCGGTCTGCCGTCCGCGTGCCGCCTCGCGGTCGGTGCGTTCCGCCGTCGAGCGTGGCAGCATGCCGTACTCGGCCGTCACCCAGCCACGGCCCGAGTCCTTAAGCCACTGTGGCAGCCGATGTTCGACCGTGGCCGTACAGAGCACCTGGGTGTCGCCGAAGTGCGCGAGGCATGACCCCTCCGCGTACTTGCTGACACCAAGTTCGAGGCGCACAGGGCGAAGGGCATCGGGAGCGCGGCCGGAAGGGCGCATCTCGGTCTCCAACAGTTTCGCGGGCCGGAGCAGTAAGGGCGGAAACCTAGCGCCGGCTTCCGCCTCGGTAAAGGTCTGCGCGTTGACGCGCGCACCGGGTACGCTTACATCAGGGCAGCGTGCGCGCTCAATTGCGAGCCTTTGCAAGGACTTGAGTTCTGGCGCCGGGCGGGGCCAAGCGGGCGCGCGAGGTGACAGAGGATGGAACCGGCGGGAGCCATGATTGCGGAACTGAACGAACGCTCACGGCAGATCTTCCGGCAACTCGTCGATGCCTACTTGGAAACGGGCGAACCGGTCGGCTCGCGCACCCTCTCCAAGCGGTTGGCGACCAATCTGTCGGCGGCGACGATTCGCAACGTCATGGCCGACCTCGAAGAAATGGGCTTGCTGTCGCAGCCGCACAGCTCGGCTGGGCGTCTGCCGACCGCAGCAGGTCTGCGCCTGTTCGTCGATGGGCTGCTGGAAGTGGGCGATCTCACCGAAGACGAACGCCGCAGCATCAGCCGCCAGTGTGCCGGCAAGGCAACCTCGATCGAGGGCCTGCTGGAGCGCGCGAGTACCGCGCTCTCGGAGCTCTCCCATTGCGCCGGCTTGGTCGTGGCGCCCAAAACGGACGTCGCACTTCGCCACATCGAGCTGGTGAATCTGAGCCCGGGCCGGGCCCTCGTCGTGCTGGTGACCGAGACCGGCATCGTCGAGAACCGGATCGTCGAGACGCCGGCCGATCTTCCACCCTCAGCCCTCGTCGAAGCCTCGAATTTCCTTTCGGGCCGGCTGGTTGGGCGCTCGATCCAGGAAGCGCATGACGAGATCCTGGCCGAGCTCAAGGTCCAGCGGTCGCAGCTCGACGAACTGACACGCAAGGTGGTGGAGGCGGGGCTCGCCACTTGGGCCGGTGATGACGCTTCAGGCGCGCTGATCGTGCGCGGCCAAGCGCATCTGCTTGAAGATGCCGAGGCCATCGGCAGTCTGGAGCACATCCGGGCGCTCTTCAGCGCGTTGGAAACAAAGGAAATGATGCTGAAGGTGCTGTCGGTGGTTGACACTGGCGCCGGCGTGCAGATCTTCATCGGCGCCAGCAATGCGCTGTTCAACATCGCCGGCTGCTCGATGATCGTGTCCTCCTATCGGGACAGCCGGCAGCGCATCGTCGGCGCCTTGGGTGTCATCGGGCCAACGCGGATGAACTATGCGCGCATCATTCCCATGGTCGACTACACAGCTAAATTGATCAGTCATTACATTGGGTAAGGGGCAGGGACTGCAGGCATGGTGACGACGAACGGAACGCCGAACGACGAAACGACGGCCGGCAAAGTGGCGCCGGGTGCGGCTGCCGCCCCGGCGGGAGCTGCCGAGATGCAAACAGCCGAGGGGACGAAGGACATCGATTGGTCCGAGCAGCTTGCGCGCGCCGAGGCCGAGATCGCCAAGCTCAAGGACGATTATCTCCGCGCGCTGGCCGAGACCGAGAACGTGCGCCGCCGCGGCGCCCGCGACCGCGAGGAGGCGAGCCAGTACGCGGTCGCCGGATTTGCCCGTGACATGCTTGCTGTCGCCGACAACCTGCACCGCGCCCTCGTGAGCGTCGGCGCGGAGGCGCGCGCGGCCGATCCTGCCCTTGATGCGCTGATGAGCGGGGTCGAAATGACCGAGCGCGAACTCGCAAGCGCGCTCGAACGCCACGGTGTCAAACGCATCGAGGCCGAGGGCCAGCAGTTCGATCCGCACTTCCATGAAGCGCTGTTCGAGATCCCGAACGCTGAGGTGCCCAACAGCACCGTCCTGCAGGTGCTCAGCCAAGGGTATACACTTAACGAGCGCATCCTCCGCCCGGCCCGGGTCGGCGTCTCACGCGGCGGGCCGAAGGCGGCCCCGGCTGCAGCGCCGCAAGCGGATGCACAGGCCCGCGCCCGTGCGTCGGCGGAAGCCTATGAGCAGCCGTCCGAGGCCGCGGGCGGCACGGCGGCGGGCCGACGTGTCGACGAGCAGCTCTGATCCGCTTTGCCGGCCGCCGGGATGAGGAACGGCGCCAGCGGATCGTGCCGGGCATGGCGTCGTTTCGCAGCCGCGGGGCTGTTTACGGCGTAGCAGTAGGCACAGCCTTGTGTGCAGCTGTCGTAGGCGCCGATGTCACGGGACGCCCAGCAGCCGCACTGCTTGCGGTGGGCGTGATGGCGGATCGAGAGCGGCGCGCCGGCGATCCGGCCCAAGCGGTTGGCATCGATGCAGCGCGCCTCGCCGACGCCGTCGGTCTGCAGGTTCGGCTGGCCGCATAGTGTCAACCGCATGCCGTGCTCGGCAGCGATGGCGGCGAGGCGGCCAAGCAGGGCGCGTTTCTCTTCCTCCTCCGGGTCCCACCACGTGAAGCCTGACGCGCGTGCGGCTGCGTCGAGGTTGCGCGCCGTCTTGCGGTAGATCTGACACCAGGAAACGATGACCTCGTCGAGCGTGCCGGCGAGCATCCGGGCGAGGCGGGTGAACGTGCTCACGTGCCATTCCGGCGGCGTCAAGGTCGTGCACACGATCGGATCGTAACGCCAGACCACGGTGCCGCTGCCGTAGCGCGCAGCGGCCGCGCGGATGTGGGCGATCGCAACCTCCGGCGCCGGCGTGGCCCGCTCCAGCGGCCTCGGATAGCCGGTCACCGTGTACTGAACGAGGAAGGGGAAGCCGTGGCCGGCAACCGCGTCGAGCGCTGGCGCGAACGGTGCGAGGTTGCGGGTCCAGAAAACGAATGCATCGACCGCGGAGCGCGACAGCGGCACGGTCGCTGGCGGGCCGCCGTAAGGGTTGTGGACGTGGGCGAACCCCGCCTGTAGCCGGCTCATGAACCAAGCACCGTAGAGGGCGGGGATGTCGGTCCGATAACTGGCGGAAACGATCATGGAATGCGGCGCCGTTCGGGTCCGCGGGAGGACATGGCAGATCATGTCGGCGCTGGCAAGACGATGGCTCGTCTGGAGACGCAAGTTGCTGCCTTTTCTAGGAGGGGCGGCCCCGTTGCGCCCTTCCGGCCGGAACCTTATATCTCGCGGCGAAGCGTGTACCGGTGCAGGCAATGCCAACCAACCCTTGGGGGACTCTCGCGACGCCAATGGCTGGGTCTTGCGAGTCCGCCGCAACATAAGGTGACTTGAATGAGCAAGGTGATCGGGATCGACCTCGGAACGACCAATTCCTGCGTTGCCATCTTGGAAGGCAAAGACGCGCGGGTCATTGAGAACGCGGAGGGCATGCGGACGACGCCCTCGATCGTCGCCTTTACGGAGGCAGGCGAGCGCCTGGTCGGGCAGCCGGCCAAGCGCCAGGCCGTCACCAACCCTGAGAATACCCTGTTCGCGATCAAGCGTCTGATCGGTCGCCGCTATCGCGACCCGATCACCGACAAGGACAAGGGCTTGGTGCCTTACAGGATCGTCGAAGGCGCCAACGGCGATGCCTGGGTGCAGGCGCACGGCAAGGACTACAGCCCGAGCCAGGTTTCCGCCTTCATCCTGCAGAAGATGAAGGAAACGGCTGAGCGCTTCCTGAGCGAAGAGGTGACGCAGGCCGTCATCACCGTTCCCGCCTACTTCAACGATTCCCAGCGCCAAGCGACCAAGGATGCCGGCAAGATCGCTGGTCTTGAGGTCCTGCGCATCATCAACGAACCGACAGCGGCTGCGCTTGCCTACGGCATGGAAAAGAAGGGCGCTGGCACGGTTGCGGTGTACGACCTTGGCGGCGGCACCTTCGACATCTCGGTGCTCGAGATCGGCGACGGCGTGTTCGAGGTCAAATCGACCAACGGCGATACGTTCCTGGGTGGTGAGGACTTCGACAAGCGGATCCTTGATTACTTGGCCGACGAGTTCAAGAAGGAGAACGGGATCGATCTGCGCCAGGATCGTTTGGCCCTGCAGCGCCTCAAGGAGGCTGCCGAGAAGGCCAAGATCGAGCTGTCGTCGACGATGCAGACCGAAGTCAACCTGCCGTTCATCACTGCCGATGCGACGGGGCCGAAGCACCTGACCATCAAGCTTACCCGCGCCAAGCTGGAGGCGCTGGTCGAGGACCTGATCGAAAAGACCGTCGGCCCGTGCCGGGCGGCGCTGAAGGATGCGGGCCTCACGGCTGGCGAGATCGACGAGGTGATCCTCGTCGGTGGCATGACGCGGATGCCGAAGGTCATCGAGACGGTCAAGAATTTCTTCGGCCGTGAGCCGCACAAGGGCGTGAACCCGGACGAGGTGGTGGCCGTTGGCGCCGCCATTCAGGCCGCGGTGCTGAAGGGCGAGGTCAAGGATGTCCTGCTGCTGGATGTCACCCCGCTCTCGCTCGGCATCGAGACCTTGGGCGGCGTTTTCACCCGCCTGATCGATCGCAACACGACCATCCCGACCCGCAAGAGCCAGGTGTTCTCCACCGCCGAGGACGGTCAGACGGCGGTCACCATCCGCGTGTTCCAGGGTGAGCGCGAAATGGCGGCCGACAACAAGCTGCTGGGCCAGTTCGACCTGGTCGGGATCCCGCCGGCGCCGCGCGGCATGCCGCAGGTCGAAGTCACCTTTGACATCGATGCCAACGGCATCGTCAACGTCTCCGCCAAGGACAAGGCGACCGGCAAGGAGCAGCAGATCCGCATCCAGGCCTCGGGCGGTCTGTCCGAAGGCGATATCGACCGGATGGTCAAGGATGCAGAGCAGCACGCGGCCGAGGATAAGCGCCGCCGTGAGAAGGTCGAGGCACGCAACCACGCCGATGGCATGATCCACTCCACCGAGAAGGATCTGAAGGAGTTTGGCGACAAGATTCCAGCCGCCGATCGGCAGGCGATCGAGCGTGCGGTGGCCGATCTCAAGGGGGTGCTGGATGGCGAAGATGTCTCGGCGATCAATCAGAAGACCGAGATTCTGGGCCAGGCACGGATGAAGCTGGGCGAGGCCATGTACCGTGCTCAGCAGGGTGCGCAGGCGGGCTCCGGAGCGGAGAGCGGCGAGGCCGGGTCGACCGGCGGCGGCGGCGAAAAGGTGGTTGACGCCGAGTTCGAGGAAGTGGATCCGAACAAGGACAAGAAGGCCGGCTGATGCACTGCGGCGCCTGCGCGGGAACCCGTGCGCAGGCGCCTTTTGTTTTGCCTGGACTGCCGCTGCAGGGGCGCCGCTGATGGCGAAGGAAGACTACTATCGGACCCTTGGCGTCGCGCGCGATGCCGATAAGGAAAAACTCAAGAAGGCCTACCGCACGCTGGCGATGAAGTATCACCCGGACCGCAACCCGGGTGACTCGGAAGCCGAGCGGAAGTTCAAGGAAATCAACGAAGCCTACGAAGTCCTGAAGGACGAACAGAAGCGTGCCGCTTATGACCGCTTTGGCCACGCCGCCTTCGAACAGGGCGGCGGCGGCGAGGGCGGGTTCGGTCCCGGCTTCGGGACCGGCTTCGCCGACATCTTCGAGGAGATGTTCGGTGAATTCATGGGCGGGAACCGGCGCGGCGGCGGGCGGGCGCACGGACGCGGTGGCGATCTCCGCTACAACCTGGAAGTCACCCTTGATCAGGCCTTTGCCGGCGCCAAACTGACCATTGACGTCCCGTCGCAGACGAATTGCGAGACCTGTCATGGCACCGGCTCCGCCGGGGGCAGTGCGCCCGAGACCTGCGGCACCTGCCGCGGCATCGGCCGGGTGCGCTCGCAATCAGGCTTCTTCACCGTCGAGCGCACGTGTCCCACCTGCGGCGGGTCGGGGCAGGTGATCCGCGATCCGTGCCGGGGCTGCCGCGGTACCGGCCGGGTGCAGAAGCAGCGTTCGCTTGCCGTCGGCATTCCCGCCGGGGTCGAGGACGGCACCCGCATCCGGCTTGCCGGCGAGGGGGAGGCAGGCTTGCGTGGCGGCCCGCCGGGGGATCTTTATATCTTCGTGACCGTTTCACCGCATCGCGTGTTCCGCCGCGACGGATCGGAAATCCATTGCCGGGTGCCGATCCCGATGACGGCCGCAGCACTGGGCGGGACGATCGAAGTCCCGACCATCAGCGGCGAACGAGCGCGCATTTCGATTGGTCCTGGCACCCAGACCGGCGAGGTTTTCCGCCTGCGCGGCAAAGGGATGTCGATCCTGCGCTCGCACGCGCGCGGCGACATGTTCGTTGAGGTCTTCGTCGAGACTCCGGTCAGCCTCAACGAACGCCAGAAGAAGCTGCTGCAAGACTTCGACGCCGCCTGCAGCAACGACAAGCAGAGCCCTGAATCGCACGGCTTCTTCGCCAAGGTGAAGGAACTGTGGGACGACCTCACTGACTGACCGCTCCGGCTGACCGATCCGGCTGACCTTCGGGCTGCCTCTTGCGGCCCGCTGGCTTTTCGCTCTATCCCCTTTCGACTGCGAAGCGCGACATGGCAGATGGCAGGCGAGCACGGATGCGGATCGGGATCGTTGGATGTGGCGGGCGGATGGGGCGGATGGTGTTGCAAACGCTGCTTGCAACGGAAGCGGTCCGCGTGAGCGGTGGGGTCGAGTGGCCCGGGCACAGCGCGATTGGCGCTGATCTGGGCACCCTTGTCGGTGCTGCGCCGATCGGCGTTGCGTTATCGGGTGACGCCGAAGCTCTTTTTGCCGGCTCTGATGCCGTGATCGATTTCACGACGCCGGAGTTGACGACCGCCAATGCACAACTGGCGGCCCGCCTCGGTGTCGCCCTGGTTTGCGGTACGACCGGGTTGTCGGCCGCACACCGCGAAGCGCTTGCCAGTGCCGCCACCGTCGTCCCGGTCGTCTATGCCGCCAACATGAGCGTCGGTGTCAACCTGCTGATCGGGCTCACGCGCCAGGTCGCCGCGACGCTGGCGGCTGATTACGACATCGAGATCGTCGAGATGCACCACCGCCACAAGACGGATGCGCCGTCGGGCACCGCGCTGGCCCTGGGGGTGGCGGCGGCCGACGGCAGGCGCGTCAGCCTCGATGATGTTGCCGTGCGCAGCCGGGACGGCCGCATCGGCGCCAGGCCCGAAGGCGCGATCGGCTTTGCGACGTTGCGCGGCGGCGATGTCGTCGGCGAGCACACCGTCATCTTCGCCGGTGAGGGGGAGCGGATCGAGCTCACCCACAAGGCGTCCTCGCGCGCCGTTTTCGCACAAGGCGCTGTCCGCGCCGCGCAGTGGACCGCCGGCCGGGCGGCCGGCTTCTACGGCATGACCGATGTGCTGGGCCTCAGGTAGCGACCGGCTGGCCCGCAGCTTCAATTGTGCTGTTGAGCCGCGACAGTTCGCGCCGCAGCGCGAGAGCCAGTTCGACCCGTTCGTGCGGCAGCAGAAAATTGGCGATGATCAACGAGCGACCGTGCGAACGGAGTTCGAGCCGGTTGTTGTTGCCCGGCAGCTCTTCGATGTTCACCTGCAGCCAAAACGGCTGAAAGACGACGCGCAGCGTCTTGCCCCAATGGTCGATGCGCTTCACCGTCAAGGTGCTCCGGGTAAGGTTGATGCTCTCAAACGCGTTGCCGGTCCTTTGGTTGAGGCGCATCAGCACATACAGCAGGACCACTTCGCCGCCGAGGAAGGGCAGCACCGGCCAGGCACCGATCAGGAAAAAGACGACCGAGAGCGGCACAGCCATTACGCCTATCACCCCCGCCGCCCAGCGCGCGGCGTGCCGGCCGGCGCTGCGATGCGGTCGCAGGACGACGCTGTAACGGACCGTGTCATCCCCCTTGGCCATCGACGCATTCTTGCAGTTGAGAACAATTATCTTTTCAGCTTAACAGGACGCCGCGCGGTCGCCAAGACCAGGGGTGCGTGAATGGCCCGCGAGCCTAAGCCACGCGTGCGGGCCGAAGCGGCGCCAGCGATGGATGCAGCCGCCATTGAGGCGTTTTTTGCCCGCCTTGCGGCCTTGCGGCCGAACCCGGTGAGCGAACTTGCGTTCATCAACCCGTTTACGCTGCTGGTGGCGGTTGTCCTGTCGGCCCAAGCCACCGATGTCGGCGTCAATCGCGCCACCGAGACGTTGTTCCAGCGTGTCGAGAGGCCGGAGCAGATGGTGGCGCTGGGCGAGGAAGGCCTCAAGAGCTACATTCGGACAATCGGTCTGTTCAACGCCAAGGCGAAGAACATCATTGCGCTGAGCCAAGCGCTGATCGATCAGCATGGCGGCTGCGTGCCGCGCGATCGCGACGCGCTCGAGGCGCTGCCGGGCGTCGGCCGCAAGAGCGCAAACGTCGTTCTCAACGTTGCCTTCGGGGAGCCGACCATTGCCGTTGACACGCATGTCTTCCGCGTCGCCAACCGCACCGGGCTTGCGCACGGCGACACGCCGTTCGCGGTCGAGAAGGGGCTCTTGGATCGAGTGCCGACGCATTGGCGCCAGCATGCGCACCACTGGCTGATCCTGCACGGCCGGTACATCTGCAAGGCGCGCAAGCCGGACTGCGGAGGATGCGCGGTCCGCGATCTGTGCCGCTTCCCGGACAAAACGGCAGCCTAAGCGAAAAACCTGCTGCCGCGTCAGCGCCGGCGCGGGGCCGGCTTTGGCGGTGTCAAGCTCTGCAAGCAGGTCGCTTCCGGCATCGGATCAAGCCGGGCGGTGCGTGCCTCGATATGAGCGACGCGCGCGGTTTCCTCGCCGGCTTCTCGGTAGAGAAAGACGTCGAGCACGCAGCTCGCGCTCCGATACTGCAGCCATTCGGAGGGACCGTCGCTGCGGCGGAAGCTGGGCGGGCCGAGGGTTTCTTCGACCTTGGCCGTTTCCATTCCCTTGAGGGGACTCTTCCCTTTGGCCGTCTGCGCTGAGGGCATACCGCCTTCGACCGCAGCCGTTTGCCCCTGAGCGGGCGCCGTCTCTGTGCCGTCAGCCGTGGGTGTCAGCGGATCAAGATCCGAAACGCATCCCGAAACGCAGAGCGCTACCGCCGCCGCTGCCGCCGTTGCGCGGGTAGCCCTCACCGGACCGGCCGTGCGGTCACGGTGTGCTCGTCTCGGCTACCCCCTCCTGGACTACGTCCGCCTTCGTCCCCGCCGCCGTGGCACCGCCAAGACCTTCGCCCCGGATCGGCGCAGACTCGGCGCCTGCTGCCGCCATCTCGGGATCGAGTTCGTTGACGTCGCCGATGATCAGGCCGCCGGCCTCGATAATGATGTGCCGGTAGCGGATGCGGCCGCGGACCCGGCCGGTGGAGCGCACCGTCAACCGGTCGCGGGCGACCAGCTCGCCCTCGAAGTCACCCGAGATGTCCGCTTCGGCCACATCAAAGGTGCCGCGGAACGATCCCGCCTCGCCGATCTGCACTTGGCGGCAGGAATGAACCGTCAGTGTCGCTTCGCCCTCGACCACCAGCCGCTCGCAGGTGAGCAGCTCGCCTTGCAGCCGCGCGCCTTGGCCAATGAGGATCGTGTTCTCCCGCATCTGCCCGCCCGCATGGTCCGGGCGCAAGGATGCTCCGCCGAGGTCTGTTGACCGGCGTGCCAGCTCGAACGGAAAGCCGGAACCCGGCGCACCGCGCACCTGCGGCGGCAGCGCCCGCCGCGGCGGTGCTTTCGGCAATTCGGTCTCCGCAGGTGCCTCGGCCATCGTTTCAGCGGCTTCTGCCGCGTCCTCGACGGTGGATTGCGCACCCTTCTTGCTGCGGAACATTCGTGTCGTGCTCCCCTACCAATCGCTTCGTTCGTCCCTTCGGGCCGCCAGCTCTTAGCGGCTGGCGATGCGCGTTCGTTGCGCAAGGCCGTGAAAAATATGAACCATCGCCGCGGTCCCGATGACGGGTGCTGCGAGGTTTACGACCGGCAGCGTAAACAGGCCGGCCATGATGACGCCTGCCGCCAGCACCGTCAGCCGATGCGTGCGCCGCATCGCCCGAACCTGGCCAGGTTCGATCCGGCGCGCCGCCACCAGCTCAAAATACTCGCGACCCAGGAGATAACCATTAACCCCATACACCACGAAAGGAAAGATCGGTGCGAACGGCAGAAACACGAGCATCACAAGATTGAGGACGACCAGAATGCTGAGGAACTTGGCGCTGGTGAGCAGGACCTCCGCCAACGTCTGCCGCCGCACCGGTCCCAAGCCGGGATAGTGTCGAGCCTCGACCGCGTCGGCAACGCTGTCGAGGAAGAAACCAGCGGTCGCGCTGGCCACCGCCGGAAACAGGAGGAAGGTCAGCAGCGCCGTCGCGAGACCGCCCAGGATGTCGAGCGCGGTGTCGAGCCAACCGATCTCGAACAGGCTGGTTTCGGTGAGCAGGAAGCCGATGCCGACCCACAGGGCGACAAACAGTGCCGCCGAGAGGGTGAGGCTCAGCGCCAGCACTCGAATGATTCGCGGATCTCGCAGTTGGCCGAGCGCTCGTTCGAATGCCGAAAGCACGCCTGTTCCTCCGCTCTCGTGGCCGGTCATCGCGCGTGGCGTGTGTAGAGGCAGGGCGGTTTGCCCGCAAGTCCGATTGCTGGGCGGCATGCCGTTGCTCCTGACGGTTGCCGCAGTATACTTTCGACATACGATCCATCCTCTCCTACCGATCGGGATCCCCTCATGGCCAACACGCTCTATGACGTCCTTGGCATCGGCAACGCGATCGTCGATGTCTTGGCCCATTCCGAGGACGCGTTCCTCGAGCGGGCAGGCCTCGCAAAAGGCACGATGAGGTTGATCGACGCTGAAACGGCCGAGGCGCTCTATGCGGCGATGGGACCGGCCGTTGAGGTGTCCGGCGGTTCGGCCGCCAACACGATTGCGGCGCTCGCATCGCTGGGCGGTAGCGGCGCATTCGTCGGCAAGGTCCGCGATGACCAGCTGGGCACGATCTTCCGTCATGACATCGTCTCGACCGGCATCACGTTCGTAACCCCGCCCGCGGCCGATGGTCCGCCGACCGGCCGCTGCCTGATTCTGGTGACGCCCGACGCGCAGCGGACGATGCAGACCTGCTTGGGCGCCAGTGCGCTGCTGACGCCAGACGACGTTGATCCGGCGATGGTGGCTGCCGCGCGGGTGACCTATCTCGAAGGCTACTTGTGGGATCAGCCGGGCGCCCGCGAGGCCTTCGTCAAGGCGGCCACGGTTGCGCACGCAGCCGGCCACCGGGTTGCGCTCTCGCTCTCGGACCCCTTCTGCGTCGATCGCCACCGCGCCGACTTTATCGCGCTGGTCGATCACCACATCGACATCTTGTTCGCGAACGAGGACGAGATCGTTTCCCTCTATCAGGTGCATGCGTTCGATGCCGCCCTGCAGCGGGTCCGTCACCACTGCGAGATCGCTGCGCTCACGCGCTCGGAGAAGGGCTCCGTCATCGTTGCCGGCGGTGAGGTGCATGTCGTCGATGCCGAGCCGGTCGAGCCGGTGATCGACAGCACCGGCGCCGGCGATGCGTACGCGGCCGGCTTCCTCTACGGTCTCACCCGTGGCGTGCGGCTGGAAACGTGCGCCCGCATCGGCGGCATCGCCGCGGCCGAGGTGTTGAGCCACTTCGGCGCCCGGCCGGAGATCCCGCTGGCGGAGCTGGTTCGCCGGACGCTTGGATGAAGGCAGCCTGGTTGAGGCTCGGCCGGCCGGCCGGATGGAGCGGTGGGGGCGGCTGGCGGGAGACGCTCGCCGTCTACTGGGACCGGCGAGTCCTTCTGTTGACACTGCTCGGCTTCGCGAGCGGCCTGCCGTTCGGCGTCCTGGCGGAGCCGTTGAGCGCTTGGCTAACCGAGGCCGGCCGCGCCAAGACCGAGATCGGCCTGTTCGCGCTCGTCAGTCTGCCGTACTCGCTCAAGGTGCTGTGGGCGCCGTTCGTCGATCGCCTGCCGCTGCCGGGCCTGACACGCCGCTTCGGCCGAAGGCGCGGCTGGGCGCTCGCAACGCAAGTGCTGCTGATCGCGGCCCTGGCGAGCATGGGGCTCGCCTCGCCGGCCGAAAACCTGCTGTTGCCGGCCATACTGGCGACGCTCGCGGCAACGGCGTCGGCGAGCCAGGACGTCGTCCTCGATGCGTACCGGGTTGAGGTGCTGGACGAGCGGCAGCTCGCGGCCGGCGCGGCAACGATGGTTTTTGGCTGGCGTCTGGGCCAGGTCGGCGCGGCGGCGAGCGGCCTCATCCTGGCGGACGTTCTGCCCTGGAGTGCCGTGCTGCCGATCCTGGCGGCGGGCATTGGCGTCGGCATCATCGCGATCCTGATCGCGCCTGAGCCGCAGGCTGTGGCCGGTAGAGCGGAGGGCAACGCAGGCATTGCCGGCGCGAGGCCGGCCCGCCGGCGCGTTCGCCTGCTGGCGTGGCTGTTTGAAGCGGCCATCCGGCCGTTGACGGATTTCTTCTCCCGCCCCGGCTGGCTGCCGGTGCTGCTGTTCATCCTCTTGTACAAGTTCGGCGATGCCGTGCTGTCGGTGATGAAGATCCCGTTCTTTCTGGAGATCGGCTTCACCAAGACCGAGATCGCCGAGGTGGTGAAACTGTTCGGCGTCGTCGCCATCATTGGCGGCGGCTTCATCGGCGGCGCCGTGATGGCGCGGCTCGGCATGATGAAGGGGCTGCTCGTCTGCGGCGTGCTGATGGCCGCTTCAAACCTGGTCTTTGTGCTGCAGGCCTGGGCTGGCGCCGACGTCACCATGCTTGCGATCACGATCGCGACCGAGAACATCACCACCGGCATGGGAACCACGGCCTTCGTCGCCTACCTCTCCGGCCTGTGCAACGTTGCCTACACTGCCACCCAGTACGCACTCCTGACCTCACTGATGGCGCTGTCGCGTACGGCGCTCTCATCGGGCGCGGGTTGGCTTGCCGAGCGCATGAGCTGGCCCGAATTCTTCATCGTCACCACGCTCGCGGCCCTGCCCGGCCTGATGCTCTTGGTGTGGATGATGCGCCACTATCCGCTGGCCGGCCGGCCGCGGACCCTTCTGCCGGATGCCGACTGACCCTGGAGGTTCGGTTCCTGCCTCCTCATGTAAGAAGCGCAGGGGATCGGGCATTGCCACCATCGACACAAACAGGGCTGGAACGATGGCAAACGACAAGAAGCCAAGCGCGGCCGGTGGTCACGCCTGGCACACCCTCGAAGCGGAAGACGTCCTCGCCCGCCTGCAGACTTCGGCGGCGGGGCTCGATTCGAAAGAAGCGGAAGAGCGCCTTGCCCACTACGGGCCGAACGTGCTGCCGGCTGCGGATCGTGGCCAGGCCCTGCGGATCCTGATTGCGCAGTTCAATAATCCGCTCATCTACGTCCTTCTCGCCGCGACCGCGCTGGCGATGGCCACCGGCAAGGTGATCGATGGCCTCGTCATCTGCGGCGTCGTCGTGCTGAATGCCGTGATCGGCTTTGCGCAGGAGTTTCGCGCCAACCAGGCGATCAAGGCCTTGAGCGCGATGGTGCCGCTCGAGGCTGCCGTGCTGCGCGATGGCCGCAAACAGATGCTGGGCTCCGCCGCGCTGGTTCCGGGCGATATCGTATTGCTGCAGTCGGGTGACAAGGTCCCGGCCGATCTGCGCCTGCTTGCCGTGCGCACGCTCAAGGTTGAGGAAGCGGCACTCACGGGCGAGTCGCTGCCGGCCGAGAAGGAGGCGCGCACTGTCGCCGCCGATACGGCCATCGGCGATCGCGTCGGCATGGCTTTCAGCGGCACGCTCGTGACCTACGGGACAGGCACCGCGGCGGTGGTGGCAACCGGCGCCGAAACCGAGCTCGGCCGCATCTCGCGGCTGCTGCAGGAGACGGAAAAGCTGGAAACGCCGCTCATGCGGCAGCTGGCGGTCGTCGGAATGTGGATCGCCGTCGCTGTTGCCGTCGTTTCCGCGATCTTGTTCGGCATCGGCCACCTGCGCGGCTACCCTGTGGCCGACAACATCCTGGCCGCGATCGCACTCGCCGTCGCTGCGATCCCCGAGGGGCTGCCGGCGATCGTCACCATCGCGCTGGCGATCGGCGTGCAACGGATGGCGCACCGGCGGGCGATCATCCGCAAGCTGCCCGCGGTCGAGACGCTGGGCTCGACGACCGTCATCTGTTCCGACAAGACCGGCACGCTGACCCGCAACGAGATGACGGTCCAGGCGCTGTGGACGCCTGCCGGCACCTGGAACTTGAGCGGCGTCGGCTATGCGCCGGAGGGCCAGCTGCAGGCCGAGGGCGCTGCTGTGGCAGCCATGCCGGCCGCGGTCGAAGGGCTCGTCCTGGCTGGCACGTTGTGTAACGACGCCGTCATTCATCACGACCAGGGCCGTTGGCAGTTGACGGGGGACCCGACCGAAGGCGCGCTGGTGGCGGCGGCCCACAAGCTCGGCCATCCGGCGGCCGATGCCCGCAGCCGCTACCCGCGGCTTGACGTGATTCCTTTTGAATCGGAACGGCAGTTCATGGCGACGCTGCACGGAGTGCCGGGCGGCGGCCAGGTCGTCTACCTCAAGGGCGCGCCGGAGGCCGTCGTTCCCCGCTGTTCAGGAAACGGGGACGGCGATGGCGAGAGCGCTGCCATCATGCACGCCGTGCAGCAGATCGCCCAGCAGGGCATGCGCGTTCTGGCCTTCGCGGCGTTTACACCGGAGCGGCCGCTCGCACGGCTGGACGAGATCGACGTCGCGGCGGGGCTGTCGTTTCTCGGCCTGCAGGGCATGATCGACCCGCCCAGGACGGAGGCGATCGAGGCGGTGGCGGCCTGCCAGAGTGCCGGCATCGCCGTGAAGATGATCACCGGCGACCACCACGAAACGGCGCGCGCCATCGGTGCGGCGCTGGGTTTGTGCGCGGCCGGTGAGCGCGCCTTGAGTGGCGTCGAACTGGGCCGGATGACCGAGGATGAACTGCGTGCCGCCGCCCGCGACCACAACGTCTTTGCCCGCGTGGCGCCGGAACACAAGCTTCGGCTCGTCAAGGCACTGCAGGCGGAAAACCACGTCGTCGCGATGACCGGCGATGGTGTCAACGACGCGCCGGCGCTCAAGCAGGCGGACATCGGCATCGCCATGGGTATCACCGGCACCGCAGTCTCGAAGGAAGCGGCCGACATCGTTCTGACCGACGACAACTTTGCGACGATCAAGGCCGCAGTCGAAGAGGGGCGGCGGGTTTACGACAACCTCGTCAAGGCGCTCGCCTTCGTGCTGCCGACCAACCTCGGCCTGGCCTTCATCATGATGGCGGCGGTCGCCTTCTTTCCGATCACGGAAGGCGAGGCGCTGCTGCCGATGCGGCCGGTGCAGATCTTGTGGATCAACCTGGTCGCTGCCGTCGCGCTCGCGCTGCCGCTCGCGCTCGAGGCCATGGAGCCACGGCTGATGGAGCGCCCGCCGCGCGATCCCAAGGCACCGGTCCTGAGCACGTTTGTCATCGCCCGCACGGTGCTGGTCGCGCTTCTGATGGCGGCGGGGGCCGTCGGGCTGTTCCTTCTCACCTATGGCGCTGCCGAGACCGCCGGCACCGCAGCCGCCTCAGCCTACGCCCAGGCGCAGACGGAAGCCGTCACGACGGTCATCTTGTTTCAGATATTCTACCTGCTCAACTGCCGCTCGCTGAAGACCTCGATGTTCCGCATCGGCCTGTTCAGCAACCTGTGGATCTATGCCGGTATCGGAACGGTTCTCGCATTGCAGCTTGCCTTCATTTACGGGCCGTTCATGAACAGCGTGTTCGGTTCGGCACCGATCGACGCCTACGCCTGGCTGCGCGCGGCCGCCGTTGCGGTCGTGATCATGCCGTTGATCGGGATGGAAAAGTGGTGGCGGAGCCAGCACGACCGCAGGTAGGCGACACCCTCGTCTTGCGTCTTGCTTTGATTGTTTAGGGGGCTCATTGTCGCCGCAAAAGCGTCCATGCGGCGGCTGAGTGCACCTGTACCGGGCGCAAACAACAGGGGAGGGATAGGATCGTGGCTGAGCGCATTCAGGTGGTCGAGGGCGATATCACGACCCTCGCGGTCGATGCGATCGTCAATGCCGCCAACCGCAGCCTGCTGGGCGGGAGCGGCGTGGACGGCGCCATCCACCGCGCCGCCGGCCCGGAGCTGGTGGCTGAAACGCGCACGCTTGGCGGCTGCCGCACCGGCGAAGCGAAGATGACACGCGGCTACCGTCTCAAGGCGCGCTTCATCATCCACACGGTTGGTCCGGTCTGGCATGGCGGTGCCAGCGCGGAGGATGAGTTGTTGGCCTCGTGTTACCGCAATAGCCTTGAGCTCGCGAAGGCGCATGGGCTGAACAGCATCGCCTTTCCTGCGATCAGCACCGGGATTTACGGTTTTCCGTTGGATCGGGCAGCGGCGATTGCGGTGCAGACGGTGGACGAGTTCGCGGCGGCCAACCCTCAACCGGAGACGATCATCTTCTGCTGCTTCAGCCCCGAATCAGCGGAGGTGCACCGGGCCGAACTGGAGCGCGCAGGCCTTCTGGTGGAGCGGCTCTGACCAAGGCCCTGCAAGCGCCGTCAGACCTGGATCGCGGGGTATGACAGTCTAATCAAGCGTCCTGGCAACGCGGAAGCCGGAGAAGGCGGTTGGATCTCCCTGGACCCACAAAGTGCGGAAGGCTGAGCGCTCATGATACAACGGGGTGTACGGCTTGCTCCAGCAGCCGCCGCGCCTCACACGGTAGCGTTCGGAGTCTTTCCCTTCTCCGTCGGTCCATGCCGAACCATCGGTGGGCGCCCCCTCGTAGTCTTGGTCCCAGACATCCTCGACCCATTCAAAGACGTTACCGTGCATGTCGTGCAAGCCCCATGGGTTCGCCGGATAGGCGCCGACCTCGGTGGTCTTGCCGACCGTGTCTCCGCAGTTGGCATCTTTCTCGGTGATCTGGTCGCCAAAACTGTAGGGGGTCGTTGTGCCCGCGCGGCAGGCATACTCCCATTCGCTTTCCGAGGGTAGGCGATAGGGCTGGCCAGTTTCCTTCGCCAGCCACTCACAGTAGGTGACTGCGTTGCGCCAACTGACGTTGATCACCGGCCGCCGGCTCCGGCCCCAGCCCTGATCTCTGGGCTTCCTCCGGTTCGTCACCTCGCAGAAGTGATCGTACTCATCGAACGTCACAGCGTACTTGCCCAACGCGAATCGCCGTCCAATCGCTACCCGGTGCTGAGGACCTTCGTTGCTTTGGCGCCCGATCTCCGACTCCGGCGACCCCATCAGGAATGTGCCCGAAGGGATCACCACCATCTCCGGACACCACGGCGCGTCGATATCGCGGAAGACTTCGAAGTCCTTGAATACCCTCACCCTCCCGCGACCGCGGGTCCCTCCCTCTCCCGCTTGCGGGAGAGGGTTGGGGTGAGGGCGGCTTGCCCCCTCTCCCCCAGGGAGAGGGGTGGGGTGAGGGTGTGCGACCGCGCGCAACTCGCGAGCGGCATCGCGGATACCGACGGCGACGCTCTTGTACGCCTCAGTACGATCGTTCCAGCGCGTTATCGGCTTCGCGTCGCGTGGCAGCGCCTGCAGCCTGGCGAACGGCGCATCCTCCCACAGGCAGTGGCTTAAAATGATCGGGATGACGCGGGCACTGCCGTTCTCGTGGCGTTCCATCGCGCGCGTCATCTCCTTGCCGTAGCAGTAGTCGGAGGCGAGGAAGTTGTCGCTGACAAGCAGCAGAATGATCCCTGCAGATTCCAGATGATTGTCGATATCGGACGCCCAATCCTTGCCGGCGCCGATCTTGCGGTCGTGCCAACCGTTGATCACACCTTGCCGCTGCAGGATCTTGAGCTGCGTTTCCAGCTTCTCGCGATACCGCTCATCCTTGTGGGAATAGGAGTAGAACAGGCTGATCGGTCTTGGCGCGTCGTCCCCTGCAGCCATGCGTTATCCCGCCCCTTGCGCTGGTCGTGTTCGGCCATCGTTACGCGCGTCGCGCTTAGGGGGCAAGGATGCGGTGCTGTGGAATTTGAGGAGCCGGCGCACGAACTGCGGCTCGCGCCTCCCGGCTCATCCAGTTTGAGGGGCTGCCAGCCGTGGATGGCCGGCCTTCGCCGGCCATGACGGGAAGGAAGGGCGTGTGCGGTCATGTCCCGTTGTTCTTCCCACCGTCATGCGCGGGCGAGAGACCCGCGCATCCACGGCATGCAACCGGTTGTGGTGTCAGCAGGAAACCGTGGATGGCCGTGACGGATGCCCGGATCGAGTCCGGGGACGGCCATGACGAGTGAACGGGGTAGACGGCATTGCGCGCCGGCCATGACGGGAAGGGAGGGCGTGTGCGGTCATGTCCCGTCTTTCTCCCCGCCGTCATGCGCGGGCGAGAGACCCGCGCATCCACGTTCAAGGGGGCCGATCGTAGTTTACCGGCCATGACGGTCATGATGCGCCGGCAGGAGGGGGGCGTAGCGCCCCCTTACCGTTCCAGGTCCTTGATCTCGCGGTTGAGGCGGAAGCTCTTGGAGGTGACGTAAGCCTCCATCCGCTGCAGCTGCCGCTCCAGTTCGCGGAAGCGGTGGCGCAGTTCGGAGAACTTCTGCGCCGGATCGACGCGGATGTCGCGCCAGAACCGCTGCTCGCCCTCATCCCGGTAGAGATCCTGAGGCGCCTTCGGCAACACGAAGGCGAGGATGAGATAGCCGGCCAGCGTCGGCGGCGCGAACATGAAGCCGGCAATCACGGTGAACACGCGCACCATCCACGGCTCGACGCCCAAGTACTCGGCGATCCCGCTGCACACGCCCAGAAGGATCTTCGAGCGCTGGCTGCGGTAGAGCCGGCTCGGGCTCGGCCGGCTGTTGTCGGTGTGCCGGTTGCCGCTGTCGCTGTTGCCGGCGGTCATAGCTGCTTCCTCCAGTCGGGCGCTTCGGCGTCCAGAATGCGCTCCAGCGTGTTGATGCGGCTTTCCAGGCGTGGCGTCAGTTCCCACAGTTCCTGCAGCATCTTCTCGTCCTCCGCCGAGAGGATCTTGGCCGTCCGCCACTTGGTGACGTAATGGCTGATGATCCAGATCGGCGCCACGAACGCGAGGAACAGGATCAGCGGGGTCTGCAGAAACTCCATCATCGGCGTTCAGGTCCTTCTGCTCGGATGCCCGCGGTCGCTCAGCTGCCCTGGCCCGACTTGGCCACCCGCTGCTTAAGCGCCTTCAGCTCGTCTTCGATGGCGGCATCCGCCTCAAGGTCGGCCAGCTCTTCGGCGACGGTGCGGGTCTTGCCGAGTTCCAGGGCTTCGGCCTGGCCCTCCTTCTCGTCGATCCGCCGCTCGAACGATTCGAAGCGGGAGAAGGCGTCGTCGGCCCGGCTGTCGTAGACCTGTTTGCGCGCTTTCAAGCGGTTGGACGCCGTTTCGTGCCGCGCTTCCATCGTCTTCTGCCGAGTCTTGGCATCGCGCAGTTTCGCTTCGAGCTTGGCGATGTCGGCCTCGCCCTGGGCGAGTGCGGTCGTGAGCGCGTCGCGCTCCTGGCTCAGCGCCTTCACCGTCTCCCCCAGCCGCGCCTTCTCGATCAGGGCAGCCTTGGAGAGATCCTCGCGGTCGCGGCGCAGGGCGACTTCCGCCTTGCGCTCCCATTCGGCCTGCGCCTCGGCAAGCCGCGCCAGCCGGCGCTCGACGTCCTTCTTCTCGGCAATGCCGCGCGCCGCGGTCGCGCGCACCTCGACCAGCGTCTCCTCCATCTCCTGGATGATGAGACGGATGATCTTTTGCGGATCCTCGGCGCTTTCGAGGATGGCGTTGATGTTGGAGTTCACGATGTCGGCCAAGCGCGAAAAAATGCCCATCAAGGGTCTCCTCAAGTGTTCACCCGGCGCGCTTTCGCCCGGGCCGTGGTTCCTGCGATCAAGAGTGCATCGATCATGCCAGACGGGGAGAGTCCGCTAGGTGACTGTATTAAAGGGAGTTTCTGAGCGACGCTCCGCCCCAAGCGACGGGGAGGTTGACGATAATAGTCATAAGTTAACATATTCTGTTAAGCAGTGACGGGGATCGCTGACGGACGCGCACCATGCCAACGGACTTGCCGCCCCTCGTGGGCCAATCGCCGGCGTTCCTGACGATGATGCAGGAGGTCTCCCGCGTCGCCGTTCTCAACCGGCCGGTGATCGTCATCGGCGAGCGCGGCACCGGCAAGGAGCTGATCGCCGACCGCCTGCATTATCTTTCCGGCCGCTGGGCACAGCCGCTGATGAAGCTCAATTGCGGCGCGCTGCCGGAAACGCTGGTCGAGAGCGAGCTGTTCGGCCACGAGGCCGGCGCCTTTACCGGTGCCGTCCGCAGGCGCCCGGGCCGGTTCGAGCGCGCCGACGGCGGCAGCCTGTTCCTGGACGAGATCGCCAATGCGCCCTTGAGCGTGCAGGAGAAGATCCTGCGCGTGGTCGAGTACGGTCAGTTTGAGCGGCTCGGCAGTTCGAGCACCTTGCGCTGCGATGTCCGCATCATCGCCGCCAGCAACGAGGATCTGCGGGCGGCGGCGGAGGCGGGGCGCTTTCGCCACGATCTTCTCGATCGGCTGGCCTTTGCTGTGCTGACGCTGCCGCCGTTGCGGGCGCGCCGCGAGGATATCCTGACACTCGCTGATCATTTCGGCCGCGGCATCGCCGTCGAGCTCGGCTGGCGGCAGTTTCCTGGCTTCGCGCCGGCTGCCGCGCGGACGCTTCTCGACTACGACTGGCCCGGCAACGTGCGCGAGTTGAAGAACGTCGCCGAACGGGCGGTTTGCCAAGCGCCGCGACCCGAACAGCTGATCGAGGCGATTGAGCTCGATCCATTTGCCTCGCCCTACCGGCCGGCTGCGCGCATGCGTGAGCGCCCGCACGAGGATTCGTCGGCGGTCTTGCCGGCCGCGGCCACCGAAGGGCCGGCGGAAGGCTTCACGGCTGCCGTTGCCGGCTTCGAGCGCGAACTCCTGCTCCGCGCGCTGACCGAGGCCGCCAACAATCAGCGGGTCGCCGCGCACGCTCTCGGGTTGCCGTACCACCAGTTCCGCCAGCGCTTGAGCAAGCACGGGCTGATCGGCGGCCGTGCGGGGCGCCAGGAGGCCCCAGCGGCCGAAGCCCCTGCGGCCGAAGCTCCTGCGGCCAAAGCCGCAGGCTTGCACGGCGGAGGCGAACCTGGAAGGATCCCGGCCGACAGCAAGAGTTGACGGGGAGGAGGGAATGAGCGAGCCCGGAACGCCGCCTGTGGTCGGCATCATCGGCGGCAGCGGCCTCTATGAGATCGATGGCCTCACCGGCGCTGCCTGGCAGCCTGTGGCATCGCCGTGGGGAGCGCCGTCGGATGAGATCCTGACCGGCTACGTGGACGAGCAGAAGTGCTGCTTCCTGCCCCGGCATGGCCGCGGCCATCCGCTCTCGCCCTCGGACCTCAACAGCCGCGCCAACATTGATGCCTTCAAGCGCCTCGGCGTGACCGAGGTCATCTCACTCTCGGCCTGCGGCTCGCTGACGGAGACGCTGCCGCCCGGCACCTTTGTCATCGTCGATCAGTTCATCGACCGCACGCACGGCCGGCCGCGCAGCTTCTTTGGCCCCGGCATGGTGGCGCATGTGGGCTTGGGCCATCCGGTCTGCCGGCGCTTGGGCGATGCGATCGAGGAAGCCGCCAATGGTGTCGGCGTTCCGGTCGTCCGCGGCGGCACCTATGTGGTCATCGAGGGGCCTCAGTTCTCGACGCTTGCCGAATCCAATCTCTATCGGGCGTGGGGATGCGATGTGATCGGCATGACCAACATGCCGGAGGCCAGGCTCGCGCGGGAGGCTGAGCTCTGTTACGCCACCGTCGCCATGGTCACCGATTATGACTGCTGGCATCCCGATCACGACCACGTTTCGGTCGAGGCGATCATCCGCGTGCTGAAGGACAACGCGGAGAAGGCGCGCGAGCTGGTCAGGCGGCTGGTCCCGCTGCTCAAGCAGCGCGCGGGGGCGTGTCCGGAGGGCTGTCACACGGCGCTGGGGCAGGCACTGATCACGGCGCCATTCGCGCGCGATCCGGAGCTGGTGGCGAAGCTCGATGCCGTCGCCGGCCGGGTGCTGCCGCGGCAGTCGTGAGGAGGCGAAAGCTGTGAAGGTCGGCGGCCGGCCCTACCGGACGATCTGGCGCGCGGCCGATAATCGGGCCGTCGAAATCATCGACCAGACCCTGCTGCCGCACGCATTCGCCATCGTCCGGCTGGAAACGCTCGCTCAGGCTGCCGAGGCAATCCAAGTGATGCGCGTGCGCGGGGCGCCGCTGATCGGCGCCGCTGCAGCCTATGGGCTCTGCCTTGCCTGCGCGGACGATGCCAGCGATGGCGCGCTCGCTGAAGCGTCAAGGGTCCTGCTCGCCACCCGGCCGACCGCCGTCAACCTGCGCTGGGCGATCGAGACGATGATGGCGACGCTGACGCCGCTTCCCGTTCCTGAGCGGGCAGCGGCGGCCTGGCAGCGGGCCGCCGCCATCTGCGAGGAGGATGTCGCCACCAATGCCGCCATCGGCCGGCATGGGCTGGCGGTGCTGCGCGAGGCCTGGGCCGGCAAGGGCGGGCAGGGGCCTTTGAACGTGCTCACCCACTGCAACGCCGGCTGGCTCGCCACCGTCGACTGGGGCACGGCGCTGTCGCCGGTCTACCACGCCCACGATGCAGGCATTCCCGTGCATGTCTGGGTTGACGAGACGCGGCCGCGCAATCAGGGCGCAAGCCTCACCGCCTGGGAACTGGGCCAGCACGGGGTGCCGCATAGGGTCATCGTCGATAACGCCGGCGGTCATCTGATGCAGCGCGGCCTCGTCGACCTCTGCATCGTCGGCACCGACCGGACGACGCGCACGGGCGATGTCTGCAACAAAATCGGTACCTATCTGAAGGCGCTGGCGGCGCGTGACAACAACGTGCCGTTCTACGTTGCCGCGCCCGGTCCCTCGATCGATTTCGGCTTGCGCGACGGGCTCAAGGAAATCCCGATCGAGGAACGCGATGCTACGGAAGTGACGATGATCAGCGGCCGGATCGCCGACGGCTCGGTCGCTGCCGTCATGCTGACGCCGCCCGGCTCGCCGGCACGCAACGACGCGTTTGATGTCACGCCGGCGCGGCTCGTCACCGGACTGATCACCGAGCGCGGCGTCTGTCCCGCCTCGGAGGCGGGTCTCAGCGGCCTCTATCCGGAGCGCTGAGCGAGGCTCCCGCGCCCGCTGCCGGCAACAGGTGCGCACGGAGCCTGAACGTTGCCTGGATCTTCTCGATACAAGTGAGGGGGGTTGCCGAAAATTAAAATCGTGTCTTACGTGTGATTCTCGTCACAGCGCCCGAGCGTGCTCCTTTTTAGAATAATTTTCGTAAAAGGCACGCCAGGGTAGCAAGCGAGGACATCGACGGACAGTCGGATCGGGGGAAGGGAGCCCTTCGCATCGGTTCCTGAAAGGAGGCCGTCCAGCTGTCACCGTCGCCGGAAGATCCTTAACACGAGTCGATCAGACGCATTCGCAACGATCGCTCTCCCCGCTTCGCAGACCAGTTGCGTGACAGGTTCTGTCGTAGAAGCGGAGAAAAAAATGAAGTCGTTGCTGCTCGCGGGCTCCGTCGGTTTGGTTTGCACGTTTGCTTCTGTCTCTGAGCTGCGGGCCGAGGAGCCGGTCCAGCCTGAGGGCGATTTGGTCACCCCTGCTGCCGAAAGCGCCTTTGAGGCTGATCCTGCCGTCGTCCTCGCCGCCAATTCGACCGTGACCGAACCCGCGGAGGCGGCGCCGGCTGCGGAAGTCTTTCACGATTTTGGCGGCGTCCAGCTGCTCGGGAATGACCGCCACTACATCGAGATCGGTGTCGGCATCTACGATCTGCTGACCGAGGAAGCAGGATCCAAGCGCTCCCTGGGCGGCAGTGTCGAACTCAGGATCGGCGACAAGCTTGGCTTCATCGGCCCGGCCGTAGGTGCAGTCTTCAACGCCGATGGCGGCGTCTACGGCTACGGCGGCATCTACATGGATGTCAAATTTGGTGATTTCGTCCTGACGCCGCAGGCCGCGATCGGCGCCTACCACCAGGGCGACTCGTCCGACCTCGGCGGCGTGTTCCAGTTTCGCATCGGCGCCGGACTGACCTACATGTTTGACAACGGCGTCCGCCTCGGCATCAGCTTCGCCCACATCTCGAATGCCGGCATCTACGAGGATAACGGTGGCGTCGAGGAACTCTATTTGATCGCCGCCTTCCCCTTCTCTTTGTGATCGTTTCCTCCGCCAGCGACGACCGGAACGGTCGGGACGACATGCGACGTCGCGACCGTTCCGGAGCGGAGGCAGGCCTTACTTGTTCGCGCCGGAGCCGCCAAGCCAGCGATAGAGGAAGCCACCGACGGCACCGCCGATCAGCGGTGCAACCCAGAACAGCCACAGCTGTGCCAGGGCCCAGCCGCCGACGAACAGTGCCGGGCCGGTGCTGCGGGCCGGATTGACCGAGGTGTTGGTCACCGGGATGCTGATGAGGTGGATCAGCGTCAGTGCCAGGCCGATCGCGATCGGCGCAAAGCCCGCCGGCGCCCGGCCATCGGTCGATCCCAGAATGATCAGCAGGAAGAACATCGTCAGCACGACCTCGGCCAGCAGGGCCGCATGCAGGGAGTACTTGCCAGGCGAATGCTCGGCGAAGCCGTTCGAAGCGAAGCCGCCGGCTACGTCGAAGCCCGGCGCGCCGCTGGCGATGATGTACAAGACTGCCCCGGCGGCCACTGCACCCAGCACCTGGGCAATCCAATAAGGGATGATCTCACTGGCGGGAAAACGGCCGCCCGTCCACAGACCCAGCGTCACCGCCGGGTTGAAGTGGCCGCCGGAAATGTGGCCGACGGCATAGGCCATTGTCAGCACGGTCAGGCCGAACGCCAGCGAAACGCCGACGAAGCCGATGCCGAGTTCCGGAAACGCGGCTGCAAGCACGGCACTGCCGCAGCCGCCGAAGACGAGCCAAAAGGTGCCGAGAAACTCGGCGACGAAGCGATTGCTCAACGGCATTTGGTGATATCCTCCGAATCCATAGCTAAGGGGGGTTCAGGGCCGCAATTCCGAGAACCGGTCGCGGCCGGGAGAGTTGCCCGCTGGGGGCGACGATAATTCCAGCTGTGCTCCCCATGCCAGCTGCGCGCCCCGCTCGACGTTGTAGAGCGGGATCAAAGCAAATTGATGGCGCGCGTTAAAGCAAATACGCGCGGCCGCCACGAACCCCAGAACGGGCGCGTGGCCGATTGGCTTTAAGGATGGCCGGCACTCCCGATATAAATATGAGTGGCAGGGAGTAGCTCATCCCTCGCCACGGGAACTGCGGGAAAGGGCGTGCCGATGGAAAGCCGGTGGGCAGACCGGGATGCGGAAGCGGCAATCGAGCGCTACACCAAGCAGGGTGCGCCGTTGGACCTGGCACTGCGCGTCTACTCAAGCAGGCTTCTCGGTGCCGAACCGAGGCTGGTCATCCATGGCGGCGGCAACACCTCGGTCAAGACGGTGATGAACGACCTCGTCGGCGAGGAAGCGGAGGTGCTGTGCGTCAAGGGCTCCGGCTGGGACATGGCTTCGATCGAGCCAGCAGGCCTGCCGGCGGTGCGCTTGAAGCCGTTGCAGCAACTCGTCAACGTCGAGACCTTAAGTGACGAGGAGATGGTGCGCATCCAGCGCGCCAACCTGCTCGATCCGGGCGCGCCCAACCCTTCGGTCGAGACGCTGCTGCACGCCTTCCTGCCGCACAAGTATATCGACCACACCCACGCCAATGCCGTTCTCGCGCTCACCGACCAGCCGAACGGGCAAGTGCTCTGCCGCGAGCTGTTTGGGGAGCGGATGGCGCTCGTGCCCTACATCATGCCTGGGTTCGCGTTGGCCAAGAAGGCGGCCGCGGTCTTTGCCGAGAACCCGAACGTCGAGGGGATGATCCTTCTCAAGCACGGCATCTTCACCTTCGGGGCGACCGCCCGCGAGGCCTATGAGCGGATGATCGACAAGGTGACGCTGGCGGAGGGCCGCGTTGCCGAAGCGGCGCGGATGTCGGTCGCGGGGCTGCACCTCCCCAAAGCCGTCGGCCGGACCCGGCCCAAGTCGTTTCACCCGATCCGGCTGCCGGAGCGGAGCGCGCCCGTGAGCCAGGTTGCGCCGGTCCTGCGCGGGCTCGCCGCGCTCAAACGGCCGGACGGGACCTTCAGCCGCCCGATCCTCGAGTTCCGCTCGTCGCCGGCAATTCTCGACTTCATTGCCGGCAATGAGCTCGAACGCTACAGCCAACAGGGAACCGCGACACCGGATCACGTCATCCGCATCAAGCCCAAGCCGCTGCTGACGCCCGCGGCCGACACGGCTGCCTTCGATGATTTCGTGACCGGCGCTCGGGCGGCGATGCAGGCCTATCGTGCCGATTACCAGGCCTATTTCGAACGCAACAACGCCCGATATGCCGGCACCAAGAAGCCACTCGATCCGGCGCCGCGCGTGATCATGGTCCCGGGCCTGGGGCTGTTCGGTCTCGGTGCCACGCGCGCGGAAGCCCGCATCGCGGCCGACCTCGCCGAGACCAACATCGACGTTATCACCGCGGCCGAGACGCTCGGGCGCTTTGAGGTGATCGACGAAGCCGATGTGTTCGACATCGAATACTGGTCGCTGGAGCAGGCGAAGCTCGGCAAGGCCGCCGAACGTCCCCTCGCGCGCCACGTCGTCGTCGTTACCGGCGGCGCTTCGGGGATCGGCGCCGCGACCGCGCACGCGTTCCGTGCCGAAGGGGCCGAGGTTGTCATCATCGATGTTGATGAAGCCGCGGTCGACGCCTGCGCCCGCAAGCTCGGTGTGCTCGGGCTGGTTTACGACGTCACCCGGCCGGAGGCGATTCAGAACGCTTTCAACAAGATTGCGGCTGCCTACGGCGGGGTCGATATCGTCGTCTCCAACGCTGGTGCCGCCTGGCAGGGGCGGATCGGCGAGGTCGAGGAGCAGGTGCTGCGGCAGAGCTTCGAGCTCAACTTTTGGGCGCATCAGTTCGTAGCCCGCGCCGCCGTTCGCGTCATGCTGGCGCAAGGGACCGGCGGTTGCCTGCTGTTCAACGTCTCCAAGCAGGCGATCAATCCCGGCCCGGACTTTGGCCCCTACGGCCTGCCGAAGGCGGCGACTCTGGCACTGATGCGGCAGTATGCCGTCGATTACGGCCGGGACGGCATCCGCGCCTGCGCGGTCAACGCCGATCGGGTGCGCAGCGGGCTCCTGACCGGCACCATGATCGCCGAACGGGCGGAGGCGCGTGGCGTGAGCCCGGAGGAGTACATGCAAGGCAATCTGCTGGGCCGGGAGGTCGCGGCGGGCGACGTCGCCCAAGCGTTCGTCAGTCTTGCCCGCGCAAGCAGTACCACGGCCGCGATCCTGACCGTCGATGGCGGCAACATCGCTGCCGCGCTCCGCTGACTGGAACGAATGGCGGTGCTTGATCGCCGTTTGGAAAAGGCGGCGCCGGTGCTAGACTCAACCGTCGAGCGGTCGGTACCGCTGATCGATTTCAAGAAAATGGGGCATTGGAACATGATCACAATGAAAAAGCCCGCCGCGGCGACAGCCGCGCTTTGCTTCGCCACCGGTCTCGCCGTCACGTTCGGGGGAATGGCCTCGGCCGCCGAGGAAGTGAGCTACCGACTCGATGTCGAGCCGATTCTGCAGAGCCGCTGTGTCTCCTGCCATCAGCAGGATGGCGACGGGTTGAAGGCCAGCGGCCTGGATCTGTCCTCATACGAGGGCTTGATGAAGGGCACCAAGCACGGGCCGATCATCGTCCCGGGAGACCCTTTGGTAAGCAACCTGAATGTCCTGATCGAAGGGCGTGCGAGCGCCAGCCTGCGCATGCCGCACAATCAGCGGCCGCTTCTGCGGGCGCAGCAGGACATCATCCGCGATTGGGTGAAGCAAGGTGCAAAGAACAACTGACGCCCGCTTCGACGCGTGATGGGTAAGGGCAGGTGGCCACATGACGGACGATCAGGCTCCTGCCCGGCACCTTCGCGCCCCCGGCGCCGAACGCGGGGCAGAGAGAGACTTGGAAGGGTGGCATGATAATAACCTTGGCGGCCGGCCTCGTCCTGGGGATCGGCATGCAGTTTGGTGTTCCTCCTGACAGTCCGGCCGATGTCTGCGCGCCTATCGTTGACCAGGCGCTGCAAAACTATGGCCTCTCACTCAAGGACATGCAGGACGTTTCCTGGGACATCGATCGCTGGAACGACAATGACACTCTGCCGCAGGAACTCCAGCCGATATCGGGCTATCGCTTCTATGGCCGGCCGCAGCAGTGCAGCGAGGGACGCCTGACCATCGCGCTCACGGCGCAGTGCGGCATCACCGACATCCGCAGCCGGAGTGGCTGCCGCATTCCCGGAATGCGCTACGGCTGGTTCTGAGGCGCCACGCTTGGCGGCCTACTGCAGGGTCGCTTCTTCTTTCTCGACCATGGCGCGGGCAGCCATGGCGCCGGCCCGCCATGCCTGCATCAGCTCCAGCGCGTAGGAGGAAAGGCACTCATCTTCGATCAAATCGGCGATCCGGCTCATCTCGGCCAGATCGGCGATATGGCGGAAGCCCATCTCGTAGGCTTTGTCGGGCGACATCGGCACCTCGAAGGCATTGGTAACAGCCGACTCTACAGCCCCTTCGTAACGTTTCCGTTGACGCCCAGCGCTGACGTGCGCTCAGGAAGCCGCCACCAGTGACAGTTCCACCACCCGATAGCCCCACGGGGGCAGATCGAGAGCAAGGCCGGTCTTCAGCAGCGCATCGCCCGAGTCTTCGCTTTTCGTGGTTCCCATCAGGTCGCGCAGGCGCACCTTCTGCCGCCGGAGATCCGGGAACGGCAGCTTGAGACGGGCGGAGACTGGTTCCGGTGTATAGTTGACGATCACAAGGACCCGGTTCCGCTTCTCGAACGACCAGACGGACGCGATGATGTCGCGATCGCTTGCGGTGTCATCATCTTGTTGGTCCGTCGGGGCTTGGTCCGTAGGGGCGGGCGTCAGCAGCGTCCAGTCACCGCTGCGGACAGTCGGCAGGCGGAGCACCTTCAACAGCCGTTGGTAGAAGCTGCGCACTGCCGTATCGATCGCCTCGGCCGGCGCCCGGCACAGGTGCATCGGGATATGGGTCTTGCGTCCTTCCATCTGGCCCTGATGGAAAAAACGTAACCCGGGCGACAGGTATGTCAGCACCGCGGCCGCTTCATGGACGCTGGGCGGGAAGGCGGCGGCCGCCCGCGGCTCGTCGTGGTTCTCGAGGAATCGCACCTGCTTTCGTTGGAAGTCTTGATCGGCGGAGAGGTGCTCCTTGACGCTCAAGGCGTTTTGGCCGCGCAGGCGATCGTAAAGGCGCTTGTCGTAGGTATAGTCGAAACCCTGCTGCAGCAGCGTCCATTCGAGATCCCAATAGACCTCGGCGATAAAGACGAAATCCGGCTGGTCGAGACGGATGCGGCGGATCGCCTCGGGCCAGAACGGCTCGATGTCGATGTTCCAGGTGCGCCGGTACACCTCGGGCAGCATCAGCATCGCCATGTCGCAGCGGACGCCGTCGCAGATGCCAGCGACGTTCACCAGTTCCTGGCGCATCGCCTCTTGGACCGCCACTTCGCCGTAGTTGAGCTGCGCCGTATCGGGCCAGCCGGGGAAGTAGGGATCGCGGCCGTGTGCGATCACGCGCGGACCGTCACGGGTATCGACGTGGCAATAGTTGTGCGGTTCGCGGGCAAGGTCGGCTTCGGTCCCGGTGACATAGAAGTGCGGTCGGTCGGTGATCCAGGGATGATCGAGCGCCGTGTGATTCGGAACAAAGTCGAGAATCAGCCTGAGGTTGCGTGCCCGCAGGCGCCGCCGCAACCGCCCCAGCGCCGCCGTTCCGCCCAGGGTCGGCCCGACCGTATAGCCGGTGATCGCGAAGCAGGAGCCGGAGATGTCCTGGTCGGTCAGGTCGGGCAGGATATGCTTGAACTCGGCACGCCAGTCGTTGCGCGCGCGGGAGATCTGCCGGCCGCGCTCGCCTAAGCGCCAGACGCCCAGCAGCCAAACCCACTTGAAGCCGAGCGCGGCAATGCGGTCAAGCGCCGCATCGGGAATGTCATCGAGCGTCGCCGGGCGGCCCATTTCGCCCGCAAGGTCGTTGAGCCAAACGCGCGTGTTGACTTGGTACAGAAGGGAACACTCCTGGTTTCGCTTGCTCGCCATGGGCGCATCCGGTTACCGACGCAGTGCCTTGCAGAACCGCGGAGATTAAGGCAGATACCGCGTGGACGGTAGGGGGATTGGTGCCTGCGCCGGAAACCACCCGCAGCCGTTGCAATCCTGCAAATGCGCGGAGCAGTTCAGCCCGGCGAAGCGGAGAACAGCGCCCGGATACGGGCTTGGATCGCTTCTGCTGCGGCATGCGGATCGGCCGCGTCGCGGATCGGCCGGCCGACGACGATGTGATCGGCACCGTCGACAAACGCGTCCTCGACATCGACGGTCCGCTTCTGGTCATCGCTCGGCCGGTTGAGCACCGGGCGGATGCCGGGGACGACGATCAGGAGACGCTCACCGAGCGTGCTGCGCAAGGCCCGCGCCTCCAATCCTGACGAGATGACGCCGTCGCATCCCACTGCCAGTGCCCGCTTGGCCCGCGAGAGCACCAGCCGGGCGACGTCGGTCTGAAATCCGAGCGCCTCGACATCGCCCTGATCGAGGCTGGTCAGGACCGTGACCGCGAGCAGGCGGACGTTTCCCTTCGCCGCCACCGCGGCCGCGAGGATCGCGTCGTTGCCGTGCACGGTGGCAAAGGTGGCGCCGATCCGCTCGAGTTGGCGGACCGCGGATGCGACCGTTTGTGGGACATCGAAGAACTTGAGATCGACGAAGACGTCGGCGCCGCGGGCGCGCAGCCAGTCGATCAGCGCGAACGCGCCGCCGGACATGAACAGTTCAAGGCCGACCTTGTAGAAGCGCACCGCCGTGCCTAACCGCTCGACAAGGGCGCGCGCTTCGTCGGGCGACGGCACGTCGAGCGCTACGATCAAGCGGTCGCCGGGCGGGATCGGCTTGCGCGAGAGGAGGCTTGAGGCGTGCGTCGTCATCGTCCGTCCGGGATGATCTGCGTCGGCCGGATCGGCCGCACCGTCGTCGCTTGCGGGCCGTCGGCGCTTTCGCCTTCGGCAATCGCGAGCCGCACGGGCTGACCGACCGTCAGGTCATCGAACGCGGCCTCGACCACGCTGTTCATGTGAAAGTAGATCTCGCGTCCGTCGGTGGTGGTGATGAAGCCATAGCCCTTGTCGGCAAACATGCGGCTGACGGTGCCCTGCAGCGGCGGCTCGTGCGTCTTGACATCGCCGCGGACACGGGCGGTGCGATCTTGGACTTGCCGCTCGGCGGAATCGAAGGCATCGCGGATGGCGACATAGACGTCGGTGTGGGCGCCGGCGGCGCCCGGCTCCTTGCTCACCACCACCTCATGGCCGGGGACGTGGAGGACAATCCGGATCCGGTACGCGTTGCCTTTGTGATGATGGTGGTGCGGCGCCTCGACCGTGACGTGGCAGCCGGTCACGTGCGGGGCGTGATGCTCGAGTCTTGCGACCCGCTCACGGATCCGCGCCTCCACGAATTCCGAGGGGTCCATGTTCTGAAAATCGATCTGCAGCGGGATCTGCATCGTCTGTCCCTTTGCGAGCGCGGTGTTCTGCGGCCGCTGGTTCGCGGTCCTTGGCATGCTCCGCTGCCGCTACTGAAGCACGCCTCGGGCGATCGTGTCCATGCCGAGCTCGCTTCTGGCGACGGGCTCAGGCCGCGCCGACGGCGACGTCATAGACGGCCTTGCAGAACTCGCAGGTGACGGCGATATGGCCGTTGTCGGCCATCGTCGTGATCTCCGCGGGGGGAAACGTGGCGATGAGGCGTTCAACCTTGGCCTGCGAACAGCGGCAGCCGGCGCGCAATGGCCGCTGCCGGAACAACCGCACGCCGTCTTCGTGGAACAGCCGGAACAGCACCTCGGCCGGCGACAGCATCGATGAGAGCAGTTCGTCCGCCCTGACGCTGCTCATCAACACAACGGCCCGATGCCAGTTTTCGTCCGCGGCGGCATCGCCGTCGTCCGAGCCGGCGAGGCGCTGGATCATGAGCGCCGCGGCACGGATACCGGCCGCGGTCTCGTCCCCGGCGGTATCCGGTTCGGGTGCAGCGACCAGGATGATGGCCGTCTGGACCTGTTCGGATTGGCGAAAATAGGCGTGCGCGCATTCACTCAAGCTTGCCCCTTCGAGCGCCGTGACCCCTTGGTAGCGCTCGGTTCGCGGTCCCTGGTCGACGGTGAACACCATGGTGCCGGCGCCCATCAGGCGCGGGACGGACGCCGCGCCGGCCGGAAGAGCGTCGCCGATCGCTGCCGCGTCGCACCGCGCGTAGCCGCGCATGTCGCCGGCACTGGTGATGTCGACGACGACGAGGCTCAAAGGCCCATCGCCGCGCAGCTGTAGGGTAAAGACGCCGTCATACTTGAGCGCGCTGGCCAGCACGGCCGCGAGCGCGAGCGTTTCCGCCATCAAGGCTGCAGCCGCGGGCGGGTAGCCGTGGTGCGCGACAACGGAGCGGACAACCGGGCCAAGCCGGACCAGGCGGCCGCGCAAGCCCAGGCCCTCGATCTGAAACGGCTGCACGAAATCGGCAGCGTTCGGCGACAGGTCCATCAGGCGACTGACATGCGGCGCTCGGCAGCCTGGGAGCCGATGCACCAGGCAAGGATCCCCTTCTGGGCGTGCAGCCGGTTCTCCGCCTCGTCCCAGACGACCGACTGCGGGCCGTCGATCACGCCCGCGGCGACCTCCTGGTCGCGATGCGCGGGCAGGCAGTGCATGAACAGCGCGTCCGGCTTGGCGAGCGCCATCAGCGCCTCGTCGACCCGATAGGGTGCGAGCAGTTGTTCCCGGCTCGCGCCTTCCGCGACTCCCATCGAAAACCAGGTGTCGGTGACCACCAGGTCGGCGCCCGTGACCGCTTCGTGCGGCGACGTGGTGAAGCTGACGTCGCCGCCTTCACGCGCGGCCCAGGCGAGCAGCGGGCCGGGGCGCAGCTCTGCTGGCGACGCGAGGCGCAGCCGGAAACCGAAACGGACGGCCGCATGCGCCCAGGAGCAGGCGACGTTGCTGGTATCGCCGCTCCAGGCCACCGTCCTGCCGGCGATGGAGCCGCGATGCTCCTCGTAGGTCATGACGTCGGCCATCAACTGGCAGGGGTGGGAATGGTCGGTCAGGCCGTTGATGACCGGCACGGTGGCGTTGTGCGCCAGCTCCATCAGCTTTGCATGATCGTTGGTGCGAATCATGATCGCATCGACATAGCGCGACAGCGCGCGTGCCGTGTCGGCAAAGGTCTCACCGCGACCCAACTGCGTGCCTTCGTCGGTCAGGATGACGACGTGGCCGCCCAGCTGCAGCATGCCGACCTCGAACGAGACGCGTGTCCGCGTCGAGGGCTTCTCGAAGATCATCGCCAGCGTCCGGCCTTTGAGCAGCGGCTTGCGATGGTTGGGGTGGAGGCTGCGTTTGATGGATGCCGCGAGATCAAGGATGCCCCTCAAGGTTCTTCCGTCGAGCCGGTCGATGTCGAGGAAGTGGCGGGGCGCGGTCATCGCCGCGTTCTCGCACGTCTGCGTTTCATGCGGCCTTCTCGGCGAGTTGTGCACAGGTGAGCTCGATCATCCCGGCCGCCTCCTCGATTTCGGCGACGTCGATCGTCAGCGGCGGCAGCAGGCGCACGACGTTGTCCGCCGCCGGCACCGTTAGCAGGCCGTTTGCGAACAGGCACTCGACGACGCTGCGATTGGCGGGAGCGCATTTGAGACCCAGCATCAGCCCCAAACCGCGGACATCGGTGATCACGCCCGGGAACAGGCCGGGCAGGCGTGCCAGCCGCTGATGCATGAGGGCGCCCAGGCTGCGCACGCGGGCGAGGAAGTTCTCATCGTGGATGACGTCAAGGACCGCGTTGGCGACAGCGCACGCCAGCGGGTTGCCGCCGAAGGTGCTGCCGTGGCTGCCGGGGGTCATGGCGGCGGCGACACTTGCCGTCGCAATGCAGGCGCCGATCGGGAAGCCGCCGCCCAATCCCTTGGCAAGCGCCATGACATCGGGTTTGACGTCGGCCCATTCGTGGGCGAACAACCGGCCGGTACGGCCAAAGCCGCACTGAACTTCATCGAAACAGAGGACCAGGCCGTGCTTGTCGGCAAGCGCGCGCAACCCGCGCAGGAACTCCGGTGCAGCCAGGTGGATCCCGCCTTCGCCCTGGATCGGTTCGACCAGGATGCCGGCGGTCGCTTCGCCACAGGCTGCTTCGGCGGCCGCAAGGTCATTGAAGGGAACGTGGTCGAACCCGTCCATTGCGGGCCCGAATCCGTCCCGGTGCTTGGCCGAACTGCCGGCCGCGACCGCTGCCAGGGTCCGGCCGTGGAACGCCCCCTCGAAAACGATCATGCGGTAGCGTTCGGGCCGGCCGATCGCGTGCTGGTGCTTGCGCGCGAGCTTGATCGTGCATTCGATCGCTTCAGCGCCCGAGTTGCAGAAAAAGGCGGCATCGGCGAAGGATGTGTCGACCAGCCGCTGGGCGAGGCGTTCCTGCTCGCGGATCCGGTACAGGTTCGAACAATGCCACAGTTTTTCCGCCTGCCGGCACAAGCTGTCGACAAGGTGTGGGTGACAGTGGCCGAGCACATTCACCGCCACACCGGCCGCGAAATCGAGGAAAGTGCGACCATCCTCACTGTAGAGGCGCGCTCCGGCGCCGTGCGTGAACGCGACATCGAGACGGTCGTAGGTCGCCATCAACGGCGGCGTCATTTCTCCTCCGGTCATCGCGGGCGGCCGAAACCGGTGCGGGCCCTTGAAACGCAAGGGGTCGGTGCATGCACCGACCCTTCGCATCAAAAAAACAAAATCTAATTGCGCACTTGCAGCGTTGTCAACGCTGCCCGCTCATCAACAGCGCCTTCAGGTCTTCAACTTGTAGCCGGTCGCGAACATCCAGTAGCACAGCACCCAGAGGCCGGCATCAACCGCTGCCAAAACCGCCAGACCGACGACGGGGTCGGCATCGGAATGGCCGATGAACCCGTAGCGGAAGCCGTCGATCATGAAAAAGAAGGGATTTGCGTGCGCAAGCCATCGGGCGAGGGCCGGCAGCCGCTCAACCGAGTAGAACGTGCCGGAGAGGAAGGCCAGCGGCGTCACGATGAAATTGGTGATCGCCGCGATGTGGTCGAACTTCTCCGCCCAGATGCCGCCCGCAATGCCGAGCAGCGACAGCATCAGCGACGCCGCGACGGCATGATAGGCCAGAAAGAGGGCACTGTGCAGGCCGAACGGCACGAACAGCCGGATCGCTAAGGAGACGGCAATTCCGACTGCAACCCCGCGGGTGACGCCGCCGAACGCGATGCCGAGCGTCAGTTCATGCGCATTTAAGGGCGGCATCAGCGTGTCGACGATGTTGCCCTGGATCTTGGCAATGATCAGCGACGACGACGTGTTGGCAAAGGCATTTTGGGCGATCGCCATCATGATCAGGCCGGGCGCCAGGAATTCCAGGAACGGCACGCCTGCGATCGTTGCCACCGACTGGCCGAGGGAGACGGCGAAGATGGCAAGGAAGAGAAGGGTGGTAACGACAGGAGCCACCACTGTCTGGTTGTAGACTTTGGTGAAGCGCCGCACTTCGCGGCTGTAAAGGGTCCAGACCCCTAACCATTTATTATACGGGATCGGCTCGTTCATCGGCGTCCTCCTGATGCGCGCATTCCCGGCCTCGCTGCCCCTTGAGTGCGCCCCCCTTTGCGGGTCTTAACGGCGGCGGCGGCATGATAGCGCCGGGCCACCCCATAAAAATCTTTCGCGAAGATGAACGCAGCAATTGTTTTTGCCAGCGTAACTCGTATAATCGGCGAAAATAACGTCGTGGGTGCATTCGCATGAGCGATCAAGCAGGTGCAGCGTCCCGCGGGCCGGCGTGAGGTTGGATAGGAACACAGGAACGCGCAAGCGTCATATAATCAACGAAGAAACGTTGAGAGGTGTGAATGGCAGCGGTGCCGCAAGGTGCGCGCTGCTTTTTTTTGCGCGCTCGGTTGGTGTAGCCGCGGCTTCGGTGCAAGCGCAAGTGCCAGTCGTCGCGCGTGGTGGGGATTGAGGGCGAAGGAAGCTTGAGGACATGACAGTCACCCTTTATCACAACCCGCGTTGCAGCAAGTCGCGCCAGGCCCTCGAACTGCTGCGGGCGCGAGGCGTCGAGCCGGTGATCGTCGAGTACCTGAAGGCGCCACCCACTGCGGACGAGCTGCGCCGGATCCTCACGCTCTTGGGCATGACGCCGCGTCAGCTGCTGCGGGCGAAGGAATCGGCTGAAGCTGGCCTCGACGATCCGGCGCTCGGTGAGGCGGGGCTGATTGCGGCGATGGTGGCGCATCCGGCCGTGATCGAGCGGCCGATTGCTGTAACCGCGACCGCGGCGCGCGTGGGGCGGCCGCCAGAGCGGGTGCTGGAGATTCTCTAGCCGGCAGCGCTCAAGGGAGCCGCCGCTGGCCCTCAGGCCGCCTGCCGGCAGCGCGCGATACGCTGGCGCGCGCATCGCGGTGCTTCACGCCCCCTTAACCTTTTTGGGTCACCTTCACCTCAGGAACGAGCCGCGGTGCGCGGCAGGCGCGCCGCAGCGGCCGCCGAGTGGTGAAGGGGAACGATGGTGGACCTGCAACGAATCGGCCGTGTCGTCTACGACCACGACTGGTCACATGCGTCGGAATGGGCCCGCGCCGTTGATCGGCTGGCCGAGCTGACCGATGAGCAGATTGAAGGCCTCGTCAGCGGTCCGCGCACTGCCGACAGCGCAGCACCTGCCCCGCAGGAGCGCTGAGCCGACGCTCGGCTCGATCGCCGTCGGCTGCGACGGCAACCGCCACTTCACCGGTCAAGCTGTCCGCACGCTTTCGGCAAACCAGGCCTGTAGTCACCGCGGGCGCTGGGCCGCGCGGGCGATTCTCGCCTTCAGGATCGAGAACCTCAGGACCAATAAGCCGCAAAGGTCGCCAGCGTGATGGCGATCGCCAGCAAGGTTGCGGCCGGGGCGATGGCCGGGGCGACAATCTGATCCAAGGACACGTACGTTCTCCGCGAGTGCGAGAAAGGGATAGCGGCGCCCCTTCCGGAGCGCCGGGCAATGCACTGAGGAATAGCCTGAGAGTGGTTAACGAGCGGTTAACCGGACGGCGCGGGTTGGGGGCGGCCGGCGATCGTGTTAGCTTCCTCGTGTTCAGCGCGGCGGAGCGGACGGGCGAGGCGGCCGATGGCAGCGGATTTGGAAGTGCACTGCGACAGCTTCGAGGTCGCGCTCCAGGCGGGCCCGGACATCGCCGAGATCACTGGCGCGATCGGCCGGGTCGTGGCCGAAGCCGGCGTGCGCGAGGGAAGTGCCCAGGTTTGTGCCCTCGGTTCGACTGCATCAATCACGACGATCGAGTATGAGCCGGGCGCGGTCGAGGACTTGAAGCGGGCGATCGAGCGCCTTGCGCCACCCAACCAGACCTACGCGCACGAGATGACCTGGCATGACGGCAACGGCCACAGCCATGTCCAGGCGGCGCTGCTTGGCCCGTCGATCGTGGTGCCGATTCGCAACGGCGGGCTTCGGCTCGGCACCTGGCAGCAGGTGATTCTGATCAATCACGACATCCATCGCCGCAGGCGCACGGTCGAGGTGACCGTCATCGGCCGCGCTTAAGCCCTCAGCGCACCTCGATTACTGCACTGTCGCTGCGGCCGTCGGCATCGAGGACGGTGATGCGGACCTCGCCGGCCCGCTCCGGCAGCCATTCCGCCTCGCGCGTGGCGGCGCCAGTCACGATCGGCCGGCCGTCGACGAGCCAGCTCAGCGGCCGCCGCCCGCCTGCGGCGACGAGGCCGAGCGGCATCCGCTCGCCGGAGCGCTCGATCGTGCTGCGCGCGACCGGATAGACCAGCCGGAGACGGTGCGGGTCGTGAATGCGAATGCCCTCGCCGGCGGGCGTGCTTTCCAGCCGGCGCAGAAGGGCGGGCGGGCTGCCGCTTGGCCCGGTGGCCACGACGGGTGAACGGATCGCCGGCAACAGGTCGAACACCTTCTGCACCAGGGGCGCCGCCGCATCGCGGCCCAGGCGATCCGGGCTTGGGCTGCCGTCCGCCCGCCCGGCCCAGACACCGACGGTGAATTCGCGCGAGACGCCGAAGGCCCAGGCATCGCGGAAGCCGTAGCTGGTACCGGTCTTGAGCGCAATGGCGCCCCGGCTCGAGCGGGCGGCAGCGGGGACGACCCCCGGCGGTGGCGCCGCTTCGGTGAGGATGGCAAGGACGTCGGCAGCCGCGTCGGCCGACATCAGCCGCACCGGTGTTTCCCCGGAAGCACCGACCGTGGTGCGAAGCGGCCGGACAAGGCCGCCATTGGCGAGACCGGTATAGACCATCATCACATCTTCGAGCGTCGTTCCAACCCCGCCCAGGGCGAGCGGCAGGCCAGGCCGAGCGCGATCGCTGGCTGTAGCCTTGGGGAAGCGCAAGGCAACGCCTGAGCGCTCAAGCGCCGCGGTAACGCGGGCCGGCCCGAGGCGATCGAGGATCAGGACCGCCGGCACGTTGAGCGAGCGCTGCAAGGCCTCGGCCGCCGTCAACTCGCCGTGGAAGGCCTGATCGAAGTTCTTCGGGGCATAGTCGCCAAAGCGCATCGAGACATCGGCGATCAGCGTGCGCGGCCTGAGGATTCCGGCATCAAAGGCAAGGCCATAGAGGAACGGCTTGAGCGTCGAACCGGGCGAGCGGATTGCCCGGGTCATGTCGATGGCCCCCAGACGCCCGGCATCGCCGTAGTCGGCTGAGCCGACGGCGGCCACGATGGCAGCGGTCTTGTTGTCGACGACCATCAGCGCGAGGCTGCCTGGCGTTGGCAGGGAATCGGCTTCCCCCTTGACCAGGTCTTCGAGAGCCCGCTGCAAACCACCGTCAACCGTGGTGCGGATCAGCGATGCCATCGGCTGTTGCCGCTTGAGCCGCTCGGCCAGGTGGGGCGCCAGCAGCGGCCAGGGGACGCGCTCGGTCGGAACCTCCTCGGCCAGGGCTTCGGCGACGGCTGGGGCATCCAGCAGGTCAGCGTCCCCGCTCTGCTGCAGCACCCGAGCGCGCGCCGCCCGGGCCGCTTGCGGCCCGCGGTCGGGTCGCAGCCGCGACGGCGCCTGCGGCAGCGCGACGAGGAGCGCTGCCTCGGCGGCGGTGAGTTCGCGCGGCTCCTTGCCCAGCCAGGCGCGAGCGCCGGCGCGCACGCCTTCGATGTTGCCGCCGAACGGTGCCAGCGTCAGGTACATGCCAAGGATGGCATCCTTGTCGTAGCGCCGCTCAAGCTGCAGGGCGCGGCAGGCCTCGATCAGCTTCGCGCTCAGCGTCCGTGGCTTCGGATCGAGCAGGCGGGCGACCTGCATCGTCAGTGTTGAGGCGCCGGAGACGACGCGGCCGGCCGCGAGGTTCTGCCACGCGGCGCGGGCAACGGCGAGCGGATCGACGCCTCCGTGCCGATAGAAGCGGCGGTCCTCCCGCTCCAGCAGCAGCCGGAGATAGAGCGGCTCGACGTCACTGACCGCGGCCGGCAACCGAAAGGCACCGGCATTGTTCAGGAAGATGCGCAGCGCCCGGCCGTCGCGGTCGAGGACCTCGGTCGAGACGTCAGCCAGGCGGTCGAGCGGCGGCGGCAGCAGCCGGTCGGCGGTCCACAGGCCGGCGGTGGCGCTGATGCCGACGACAGCCGCGACCAGCGCCGCCTTAAGCGCCGTTCGCCCCCGTGCCGCGCCGATCGGCGGCATTCACTGCGCCGGTTGAACGGTGATCCGGCCGCCGGCCTGGCGGGCGAAGTAGCGCGGCCGGTACATGTCCTCCAGCACGGCGCCGGGCAGGTCGTAGGTACCGGGCGTGACGGCGCGCACGACGTAGGCGAGGCGGAAGGTGGGCGCGTCCGGTGTCAGGTCGACCGCGGCGGCGTAGCGGTCATCGCGTGCCTCATAGGCCTTGGGCTCGCTGAGCGTGCCCAGCCAGGGCAGCGTTTCGGCCGCCTCTGCACCCAGCCGCGGGTTCTCGATCTCCCAGCCGGCCGGCAGCGGGTGCGTCAGCAGCGCCTGATGGCTGAGCTTGGTCGCGGCCTCGCCCTCCAGCACGACGACCAGCACATCGTTCTGACGTACGGTGTCGAGGTTGGCGGGCTCGCCATTCCGGCGGAAAAACTGCCTCTTGACCTTGAAGCCCTCGCGTGCCGCCGGTTGCGGCTCCTTTGGCACGCCTGCCAGGGCGGTGGTGTGCCAGATGGGTTCAGGACCGGCGTTGGTGATCTTGACGCCGTCGGCCAGCTCCTTTGCGGTTGGCGACAGGAAGATTGGATCGCCGGTGCGCGCCGGCGTGCCGGCAATCGCAAGCTTGAGCGGCGCCGGGCCGGCCATGAGCGTCCGTGCCGCCAGCACCAGCCACGCTTGCTCCTGGGTGTTGGTGGCGCGCACGCTGAGCGCGTCCGCCGGCAGCCGGTCGATCAACGCCGGGGCGCCATCGCCAAGCCGCTCGACCTCGCCCAGGAGCGTAATGATGGCTGCCGCATCGCGCACCGTGGAGCCGTAGTCGGCTTGCCAGAAGTCGCGGGCGGGGTTGCCAAGCGCGCGCTTGACGGCGGCTTCAGCCCGCGGGCCGTCGCCCAGGCGCACCAGCGCCGCCGCAATCTGGGCGCGGGCCAGGGGCGTCGGCAGGCGGTCGCGGAAGGTGTCGTTGAAATAGCGGATCGAGCCAGGCGTCGCGACGCCGGCCAGCGCCAGGACATGCAGGGCGTAGGCGCGGCTGGCGAGGTCCTGGGGTTCGCTGCCGCCATCGACGGCGTGGCGATGCAGCCAGCGCAGGCCCGCTTCGAACGGAGCGGCCGGCACCGCATGGCCTTTGCCGCGTGCGCGGGTGAGGAATTCGAGCGCGTATGCGGTCAGCCAAGGTTCTTCCGGACCGCGCCCGCTCCACAGGCCGAAGGCGCCATCGTAGCGCTGCTTGTCCAGGACCTCGGCGATCGCGCCGTCCACCCGGGACGCCAGCGTTGCCGGCGCGGTGCGCTCGCGGCCCAAGGCCAGATCGACGTCATCGACGACGAGCAGCGGCAGCGCGCGGCTGACGATCTGCTCCAGACAGCCGTACGGATAGCGTTGCAGCGCCGCCAGCAGCCCTGCGACATCGAACGGCGGCTTGGTGCTGAAGCCCAAGCGGACGGAAGCGGTGCCGGGGACATAGCCCTGGACCATCTGCGCCGTCGCCACGACTTCGGCACCGGGGTCGAGCTTTCTTGTTGCAAATGTCGTCATCGGTGCCTGGGCGGGCCGCACCGTCAGCGCCAGTTCGCGCGTCAAAGCGATGTCTGCAGGGCCTGTCACCGCGAGTTTGACGCTGCCGCGGCCGGCTTCACTGGCCTTGATGGGGGACTGCAGGCTGATGCGCTGGCCGGGTGTCAGCGAAAGTATGCGAACGTCGTCAGAAGTCGTCACCGCGCCCTCACCCTTGAGGGCGACGCGGTAGGTGCCCTCCGGCGCCTCGACCGCGTGCAGCGACACGCTCACCCGGCTTTCATCGCCCGGTGCCAGGAAGCGTGGCAGCGCCATCTCGGCGACCAGGGGATCGCGCACTACCAAGGGCGCGGACGCCGAGCCGACGCGGCTGCGGTCGAACGCCACCGCCATCAGGCGCAGTGAACCATTGAAATCCGGCAGAGTTAAGGCGATGCGGGCGACGCCGTTGGCGCCCGCCTTAACCGGTCCCTGGAACAAGGAGACGATCGTGAGCGGCACATCGGGCAGACTGACACCCAAACCGCCGGCATCGCCGCCCTGGCGCAGCGCGCCCATCGGCCCGGAGACGGCATCGATCAACCGCTGGTAGTCGTCGCGGATATCGAGGCCGAGCCGGCGCTTGCCGAGGAAGTGTTGAACCGGGTCGGGCGCGCGATAGCCGGTCAACTGCAGAATGCCCTCATCGACGGCCGCCAGCACGACGAAGGCGTCCTGAACCGGCTTGCCATCGCTGTCCGTGAGCTTGAGCGGCACGTCGATCGTCTGCCGCGGCCGGACCTTCTCCGGCGCGGACAGGGCCACGGTGAGTGATCGCGGTGCCGGATCGGTCGCGAGCCAGGCAAGCCCGATGGCGCGGACCGGCAAATGTTCGCGGTCGGCCAAGGGCGGCCGATACACGCTTGCGATGACGTAGGCACCGCTGCCCCAGGCAGCGGTCACCGGCAGGTCGACGGTGACGCCTTCGCTCGGGACACTGACGGTGCGGGTGTCGAGGATGCGGTCGGTCGCCACCGTGACCAGGGCCTCGCCGGCAAAAGGCGACGCGATCCGCACATGCGCGGTCTCCCCCGGCCGATAGGTGGCTTTGTCCGTGCTGACATCAAGCTTGTCCGGCGTGTCGTCGGCCGCGGCCGCGGTGTGCCAGCCGACGGTGAAACGCGCCGATGAGGCGATCAGGCTGCCCGGGGCAGACACTTCCAAGCGGTAGCGGCCGAAGCTAAGCGGGCCGACGGCCAGCTCGGTCGGCGCAAGCGCTGCGACGGCAATCGTACCCTTTCGGATGCTGCGGCTCCGAACCGATGTCCGGTACTTGTATTCCCCTTCCTGTACATACCACTGATAGTTAATGTCCTCTGCAAACAACTCGTACGAGAGGCCCTGCTTGTCGATCGGTTTGCCTTCGCTATCGACCGCGATCAGATCGAAGGTCGCCTCCGCGCCCTCCGGCAAGCGGTCGTCGCTGAAGCGGGGGCGAATGCCGAGCGCGAAGGCTTGAGTGCGGACCGGGACTGTCAGCACCTGGCGCGACGGCCGGCCGCCGGGCTCGAAGACCGCGACCCGCACATCAGCCTTGAGCGGCCGAGTCGTATCGGGTACCGGCGGCAGCTTGAGCGCTGCCTTCACCGTGCCGCTGGCATCGGTCGCGGCGAGCGCGATCGTTTCGGTGCGCGCCGTCACGCTCTCCTGGGCGAGACCGAAGCGAAAGCCCTTGTGCTGCGGGTAGGGGGCTGGATCGGCATCGATGACGACGTCGGCGCTCCCTTCGAGCCCGCTCGCCGGCGGACCGTAGAGGAAGCGGCTGCGCACCGTGAGTTCGAATGGCGTGCCGGGGGTGATGACCGGGGCCGAGCCGCTCAGCTCGACCGCCAGGCGTTCGGGCACGAACTCCTCGACCTGGAACTCCAGGCGGCCGACCGGCTGGGCCTCCGGATCGGTGAACGCCTGCACGCTCCAGGTGCCGAGCGGCGCCGATGGCGTGAGCTGCAGGGTGAGGACATGGGCGCCCGGTGCTGCTGCCGGCACCACGCTCGCGTGGAAGGTCGTGCCGTTCGGGCGCAAGACTTTGAGCGTCAGCGGGACGCCATCGATCGCTTCGCTGGCGTTATCGCGCATCAGGGCCGTGATGTGCACCACTTCGGCCGGCCGGTAGACACCGCGCTCGCTGAACAGGTAGGCATCGACGGGTCCCGGCGGCACCCGGCCGCCGACGCCGCGGTCGCTTAAGTCGAACGCCGGTTCGGTGAGATTGAGGGCAGCGAAGTCGGCATCGGCACCATAGGCCATGACCAGTGCCGGCTGGCTGCCGCCGCGGGCTCCGGCCGCGATGGCGGGAAAGCGGACCCGGCCGCCGGCATCACTCGTCAGCCGCACGAGCTCGGCGTTGTTGCGGGCGACCAGCGCCACGGTGACGCCCGGCAGTGGCTTTGCGGTGCTGAGCGAGCGGACGAACACGCTCAAGCCATCCGCACCTTGCATCGCCGTCAATGCCAGATCGGAAATCATCAGCCAGCGGGTCGCCGCCGTGTACGGGACCTCGCCGTCCGGAATGTCGGCCGGGCGCGCGGTGACGACGTAAAGGCCAGGCAGCGGGTTGGGGAGCAGGTCCTTGACCGGGATGGCGGTGACCACGGACTTGTTGCGCTCGTTGCCGACCGCCATTCGGCCTTTCCACACCAGTTCGCCCGCAGTTTCCGCGATCTCGCCGGCATCGTAGCGGCTGAGCGCGGCCATCAGGGCGCCCTGAGCCAATTGCGGCGCCAGATTGCGGTCGTTGATGCGGTGGAGTGCGAGTTCGACCGCATCGAGGTTGACCGTCGTCAACGGTACGCCTTGCGGACCGAAGCGCGGCAGGACGAAGGCGTTGCCGCGAAAGGCCGCCGCCGGCTTGCGGTCGCCAACGCTGAGCTTGTGGGTCTCGGTCTGGCGCAGGATCAAGCCGTCGTGGCCGGGCAAACCCTCGCGCAAGGTCACTTGAGCGGAGCTGCCGTGGCTGAGGCCGGTCAGGCACAGCGTGTCGTCGGAAGCTTCCGCACTCACGGCAACCTCCGGGACGACGCGCACGTAGTCCTCGAAGTGGATCGCAGGTGATGGGGCGAGCGGGGTGGCGAAGGTGAAGCAAACGCGCGGCTGATCGCTCTCGGTATCAACGCGGATCGTGCGCAGGTCGAGCCCGACCGCGAGCCGCAGGGCAGCGATGCGGGTGCGCAAGCCTTCATCCGCCGGCCGCTCGGCGGCCGCCTCGGAAAGCGCCTGCAGCGCCAGCTTGGGCTGGGCGAGATAGCGCTCGAACAGGTCAGCCATGCGGACGAGCGCAGCTTGGCGCTGATCCGCAGCGAAGGAGCTCGAATAGGCAAGCCAAGCCGCCTGCAGGGCTCGCTGCGGATTGGCGGGTGCGATCTTGGTCCAGAGGTCGCTCAACCTGAGCCACAGGGCCGCCGAATCCGTCTCGTTGCCTTGCGCGATCGCTTCCTCCGAACGGCGGAGTGCTTCTTCGAAGCGGCCGCCGTCGTACGCCCGGCGGGCGGCGCTTGCCGCGGCGGCCGCCGCCTCGGGGCTGGGCTGCGGCGGGCGCTTTTGCATTACAGCCGAACGGTAGGTTGCGGCATCGGTGCTGAGACCGGGCGGCTGAAAGGCGTGAGCTGCCGCGGGCAGGACGGTAACGAGGACGAGGATCAGAAGGAGGCGAAGGTGCGGCATGGGTCCAGACGCTGGGACGTCCCGGGCCGCCACCGTTCCGCGGCGAGGGAAGAAGCAATGGTGCCGGCGCCAGGACTTGAACCCGGAACCTACCGCTTACAAGGCGGTTGCTCTGCCGTTGAGCTACGCCGGCGCTACGGTGATAAGAATAGCTTAGAGCCAGCGGCGGACGGAAGCCCTGTAGGCGCGAAAGCGTTCGCCGAAGCGTTCCTCGAGGTGCGCTTCCTCGCGCCGGATGAAGCGGCGATCGATCGCGACCACGAAGGCGGGCAGGACGAGGCCCGGGCTCAAGCTGCCGAGCCAAAGCCAGAAGCCTGCGAGCAGCAGCGCCATGCCCAGATAGATCGGGTTGCGGGAGAACCGGTACGGTCCGGAAGTGACCAGCGCCGAGGCTTGCTTATAGGGCTCAAGCGGCGTGTCGGCGCGGATGAAGCCCACAGCAGCCCACAGCGTCAGCAGCAGGCCGGCGGTCGCCGGTACGAGTGCCATCCAATGCCAAGGGGAGTTGACGAGGTCGGCAATCGGCACGAAGCGGTCCAGGCACGCCATGGCGAACCCGGCGATCAGCGCGAATGTTGGCGGCAGAACGAGGGTTGGCGGCATCCGGCTTATGCCGGCTTCTCAGAGGTGGCGGCGGCTTCCTGGCTGCGGACCGCGAACAGGGCGATGGCGGCGGCGACCGAGACATTCAGGCTCTCGACCGCAGGGGCGATCGGGATGCAGGCAAGCCGTTCGCAGCACTCCTTGGTCAAGCGCCTGAGGCCTGCGCCCTCGGCACCGATGACGAGCGCGACACGCTTCGGCAACGCTTGTCCGGTGATCGGCTGCGCGGCGGCACTGTCGAGGCCGAGGCAGAGAAAATCGGCCGCGGCCAGCGCGCGCAAGGCGCGGGCGATATTGACGACACGCACCATCGGCACCGTTTCCAGCGCGCCCGACGCCGCCTTGGCGAGTACGCCGGACTCGATCGGGGCGTGCCGATCCTGCACCACGACGGCCGCCGCGGCGAAGGCGGCGGCGGAACGCAGCACGGCGCCGACATTGCGCGGGTCGCTCGCCTGGTCAAGGACAACGACCAGCGCTTCGGCCGGGGGTGCAAGCTGCGCCAAGAGATCGTCGAAGGCCGGTGCCGGCAGCGGCGCCACGGCGACCGCAAGGCCTTGGTGCACCGCGCCCTCCGGCAAGAAGGCGGACAGCACCGGCCGATCGACAACCTCGACCGCGGGGCGCGCTACGCCTGCGCGGCCGGATGCTGCGGTGAGAAGCGGTGCGCTCTCGGCCTGCGCCAACATGCGCAGCACGCGCCGGCGCGGGTTCGCGGCCGCGGCAAGCGCCGCGTGGCGGCCGTAGATCCAGGTGCCCGGTGAGGGCTCGGCGCGCACCTGCTTCGCTGGCGGCGTGCCCCGCAGTGGCGGACCGGAGCGCTGCTGCGCGCGCGGATCGCGGGCGGTCTGGGGTTTGCGCGGCGGGCGCCGTGGTGGCTTGCGTTCGGGCACAGGGCTGTTTACCTTGTTCGCGTTGGGGATGCGAGGACAGACGTTGGCGCGGGCACGGGGCGGTGCTGGCGACCGGGCGGCTTTGTGTTTTCCCAATCGTTGGCGATTGACAAGCGAGAGCAAAAGCAATATTGGCAGGCGCTCGTCTTGCCGGTTCGCCGATGAATGCAGCGGCGGTCCGGAGGGGTGCCCGAGCGGCTAAAGGGGACGGTCTGTAAAACCGTTGGCGCACGCCTACGTAGGTTCGAATCCTACCCCCTCCACCATTTCGGTGTGGAAGGGCTGCCGGGAACACTGGCTTTTCGATGCGGGTGTAGCTCAGTGGTAGAGCGGGAGCCTTCCAAGCTTCATACGAGGGTTCGATTCCCTTCACCCGCTCCAGGTCGGCCACTCCGGCCAAGGCACGTTGCAGGGCTGCGCAAACGGCATTGCAGTCACGTCTGAGACGGATTTGAAGGCACCTCCGAGCGAGAAAGAGAACAAGCCATGGCGAAGGCGAAGTTTGAGCGGACGAAGCCGCATTGCAATGTTGGGACGATTGGTCACGTTGATCACGGCAAGACGACGTTGACGGCGGCGATTACGAAGGTGCTGGCGGAGGCTGGTGGGGCGACGTTCGTGCCGTTTGATCAGATCGACAAGGCGCCGGAAGAGAAGGCGCGTGGGATTACGATTTCGACGGCGCATGTGGAGTATCAGACGGCGAACCGGCACTACGCGCACGTCGACTGCCCGGGTCATGCGGACTACGTGAAGAACATGATCACCGGTGCGGCGCAGATGGATGGCGCGATCCTGGTGGTGAGTGCGGCCGATGGGCCGATGCCGCAGACGCGCGAGCACATTCTGTTGGCGCGCCAGGTCGGCGTGCCGGCGATCGTGGTCTATTTGAACAAGGTCGACATGGTGGACGACCCGGAGCTGTTGGAGCTGGTGGAGCTCGAGCTTCGGGAGCTGCTGTCGAGCTATGATTTCCCTGGCGATGACATTCCGATCGTCAAGGGCTCGGCGCTGGCGGCATTGGAAGGGCGCGATCCGGAGGTGGGCGCGAAGACGATCCTGGAGCTGATGGCGGCGGTGGATGCGTACATTCCGCAGCCGGACCGGCCGAAGGATCAGCCGTTCCTGATGCCGATCGAGGATGTGTTCTCGATCTCGGGCCGTGGCACGGTGGTGACGGGCCGGGTTGAGCGTGGCGTGATCAAGGTCGGCGAGGAAGTGGAGATCGTTGGCCTGAAGGCGACGACGAAGACGGTGTGCACGGGCGTTGAGATGTTCCGCAAGCTGTTGGACCAGGGCGAGGCGGGCGACAACATCGGCGTACTGCTGCGCGGCACCAAGCGCGAGGATGTGGAGCGCGGCCAGGTGCTGTCGAAGCCGGGTGCGATTACGCCGCACACGAAGTTTGACTGCGAGGCGTACGTGTTGACGAAGGAGGAGGGCGGTCGGCACACGCCGTTCTTCGGCAACTACCGGCCGCAGTTTTATTTCCGGACGACGGATGTGACGGGGACGGTGGCGTTGCCGGAAGGCACCGAGATGGTGATGCCGGGCGACAACATCCGGATGACGGTGGAGCTGATTCAGCCGATCGCGATGGACGAGGGCTTGCGCTTTGCGATCCGCGAGGGCGGTCGCACGGTCGGTGCCGGCGTCGTCACCAAGATCCTGAAGTAGGCAAGGGACGGGACGCGGGCGGCCGAACGGCAGGTAATGACGATGGAAAATCAGAACATACGCATTGGCTTACGGGCCTTCGACCACCGCGTGTTGGATCAATCGGCACGCGAGATCGTCAACACTGCCAAGCGGACTGGCGCGCGGGTGCGTGGGCCGATCCCGCTGCCGACCCGGATCGAGCGGTTCACGGTGCTGCGCTCGCCGCACGTCGACAAGAAGTCGCGCGAGCAGTTCGAGATCCGCACCCACA
>JADHED010000198.1_pt1 | contig 82518 bp, 72 predicted proteins | sample 8952041 | NCBI WGS metagenome assembly JADHED01 (sample SAMN16124423, study PRJNA663239) | bioreactor sludge metagenome | isolation source: sludge (control) | place: India:Bengaluru | collected 2018-09-08
GGCCGGCGCCTGGAAGCTCAACAAGCTGATCGCGCTGTACGACGACAACGGCATCTCGATCGACGGCCAGGTGACGCCCTGGTTCGTGGACAACACCGCTCTGCGTTTCACCGCCTACGGCTGGAACGTGATCGGTCCGGTTGACGGTCACGACGTCGAGGCCGTCTCCCGCGCGATCGCCGACGCGAAGAACAGCGCCGACAAGCCCACGTTGATCGTCTGCAAGACACACATCGGCCAGGGCAGCCCCAACCGCGCCAACACTGCCAAGGCCCACGGCGAGCCGCTGGGCGCCGAAGAGATCAAGCTCACCCGCGAAGCCATCGGCTGGACGCACCCCCCCTTCGTGATCCCCAGGGACGTGTACGCCGACTGGGACGCCAAAGATCAGGGGCAGGCTGCCGAGGCCGCCTGGAACACCCGCTTCGCCGCCTACAAGGCCGCGCATCCCGCGCTGGCGCGCGAGTTCACGCGCCGCATGAAGGGCGAGCTGCCGAAGAGCTTTGCCCAGACGGCGGTGGACGCCACCATCACCGCGCACAGCAAGGCCGAAACCGTGGCCTCGCGCAAGGCCAGCCAGATCGCGCTGGAAGCCTTCACCGCCGCACTGCCCGAGCTGCTGGGCGGCTCGGCGGATCTGACCGGCTCCAACCTGACCAACACCAAGTCCACCCCCGCGCTGCGCGTGGACCTGGCCGGCGAGGTGGTGCTGACCGAAGGCAGCCAGATCGGTCGCCACGTGAACTACGGCGTGCGCGAGTTCGGCATGGCCGCCATCATGAACGGCGTGGCGCTGCATGGCGGCTACATCCCCTACGGCGGCACCTTCCTGACCTTCAGCGACTACAGCCGCAACGCGATCCGCATGGCCGCGCTGATGAAGCTGCGCGTGGTGCACGTGTTCACGCACGACTCGATCGGCCTGGGCGAGGACGGCCCCACGCACCAGTCGATCGAGCACGCCGCCAGCCTGCGCCTGATTCCCAACCTCGACGTCTGGCGCCCGGCCGACACGGCGGAGACCGCCGTCGCGTGGGCGGTGGCCCTGCAGAACAAGGACAAGCCCACGGCCCTGCTGCTGTCGCGCCAGAACCTGGCCTACGCGCGCAAGACCGACCTCGGCGAGATCAGCCGCGGCGCCTACGTGCTGGCCGAACCCGAGCGCGCCGGCGTGAAGAGGAAGGCCCAGGCGGTGATCATCGCCACCGGCTCCGAGGTGCAGCTGGCCCTGCAGGCGCAGGCGCTGCTGGCCGAGCGCAAGATCGCGGTGCGCGTGGTGTCCATGCCCAGCACCACCGCCTTCGACCGCCAGACGCCCGAATACAAGGCCGAGGTCCTGCCCAAGGGCCTGCCGCGCATCGCCGTGGAGATGGGCGTGACCGACGGCTGGTGGAAGTACGGCTGCGCTGCGGTGGTCGGCATCGACACCTTCGGCGAATCGGCGCCGGCGCCGGTGCTGTTCAAACATTTCGGCTTCACGCCCGAGAACGTGGCCGACACGGTCCAGGCCGTGCTGGCCAAGAAGAAATAGGCGCCGCCCGTGGCAGCAAGCGAATTTGTGTTTTAACTCAGGAGAACCCTCATGACCATCAAGATCGGCATCAACGGCTTCGGCCGCATCGGGCGCAACGTGCTGCGCAGCGCCATCCAGAACTTCGCTGACATCGAAGTCGTGGCCATCAACGACCTGCTCGAACCCGAGTACCTGGCCTACATGCTGCGCTACGACAGCGTGCACGGCCGCTTCAAGGGCAGCGTCTCCGTCGACGGCAACACCCTGGTCGTCAACGGCAAGAAGATCCGCCTGACCCAGGAAAAAGACCCCGCCAACCTGAAGTGGAACGAAGTCGGCGCCGACATCGTGATCGAATCCACCGGCATCTTCCTGGACAAGGCCGGCGGCGAGAAACACCTGGCCGCCGGTGCCAAGAAGGTCATCTTCTCCGCCCCGTCCAAGGACGACACCCCCATGTTCGTCTATGGCGTCAACGACAAGACCTACGCCGGCCAGGCCATCATCTCCAACGCCAGCTGCACCACCAACTGCCTGGCCCCGGTGGCCAAGGTGCTGAACGACAAGTGGGGCATCAAGCGCGGCCTGATGACCACCGTGCACGCCGCCACCGCCACGCAGAAGACCGTGGACGGCCCCAGCAACAAGGACTGGCGCGGCGGCCGCGGCATCCTGGAGAACATCATCCCCAGCAGCACCGGCGCCGCCAAGGCAGTGGGCGTGGTGATCCCCGAGCTGAACAAGAAGCTCACCGGCATGAGCTTCCGCGTGCCCACCAGCGACGTGTCGGTGGTGGACCTGACGGTGGAACTCAACAACGCCGCCAGCTACGCCGAAATCTGCGCCGAAATGAAGGCGCAATCCGAAGGCGCCCTGAAGGGCGTGCTGGGCTACACCACCGACAAGGTGGTGGCCACCGATTTCCGTGGCGAGACCTGCACCAGCGTGTTCGACGCCGACGCCGGCATTGCGCTGGACGGCACCTTCGTCAAGGTCGTGGCCTGGTACGACAACGAGTGGGGCTACTCGAACAAGTGCCTGGAGATGGTGCGCGTGGTCGCCAAGTAAGGCCTGCCCTGCCCATGAAAAAAACGCGCCCTCGGGCGCGTTTTTTCTTGTGCGACGACGTTCAGGAGAGGTGCTTGCCGGCGATCCCCGCCAGCTCGAACATCGTGACCTGCGGCTTGCCGAACACCGCCAGCAGCTTGGCATCGGCATTGATGGCGCGCTTGTTCGCGGCGTCCTGCAGGCCGTTGGCCTTGATGTAGTCCCACAGCTTCTTGATGACCTGGGTGCGGATCACCGGCTCCGGCCCGATCACCGCGGCCAGGGCCTCGCTGGGTTGGAGGCCGGCAGCGCTGCTTGCGGCGCGTGGGCGCGGGGTCTTGGCGGCCGCTTTGGCCACCGCCTTGCCACTGGCGGCCTTCGCAGCGGCCTTCTTGGCCGGTTTGGCCGCTTTTTCAGTGCCTTTTGATGCCACACCCACTGCCGAACGGCCACCGGCAGCTCCTGTTTTTGTAGCTGCCGCCTTGCGCGGCGGGAACTTGGAGGGCGCAAATTCGAAGGCCACCTTGCCGGCTTCGGCGTCCCAGGCCAGGAAGGCCTTGAACGCGCGGCGCGTGCGCATGGAGACGAACTTGTCGAGCAGGTCGGTCTTGCCGGTGGCCAGCAGCTTGTGCATCTGCGCGCGCTCCACCGGCTGCTGCAGGATGATCTTGCCGCTCTTGAAGTCGCAGCTCGGCGTGGGTTGCGCGGCCGTGGGCACGGTCTTTTCGCAGACATAGTTGTTGCCGTGTTCGAACACCCGGCCACCACACTTGGGGCAGGCACCCAGCGGCTCGGCGTCGCCAAAGTCCACCAGTTCGCCGGTTTCCTCGGCCTTGCGGTCGTCGTCGAAGTCGAATTCGAGCTTCCAGTTCTTGTCGTCCTCGTTGTACTTGAGCACGATCTCGGCGGTGAACGGCCAGCCGGCCTTGGAGCGGAAACCGTCCAGCGGACCGATCTTCTTGTCGCGCAGGAACTGCTCGACCTCGGCGGATTCGAAGGTGCGACCGGCCGGCGTCTTGCCGAAGGAAAAGCCGCAGCCGTCGCTCGCGCCATCGGCGCCAGTGCAGCTGTAGCGCCGGTAGTTTTCCTTCACCACCCCGCCGCAATTGGGGCAGGGCGTGGCCAGCGTGGCGTAGTCGCCGGGCACGGTGTCGCGGTCGTATTCCTTGGCCTTCTTGACGATGTGCTCGGTCATGGCCGCGATCTCGCGCATGAAGGCATTGCGGCTGAGACGACCGTGCTCCATCTGCGCGAGCTTGTATTCCCACTCACCGGTCAGCTCGGGCTTGGAGAGTTCCTCCACGCCCAGGCCGCGCAGCAGCGTCATGAGCTGGAAGGCCTTGGCGGTGGGGATCAGCTCGCGGCCTTCGCGCAGGATATATTTTTCGTTCAGCAGGCCCTCGATGATGGCAGCGCGCGTGGCCGGCGTGCCCAGGCCTTTCTCCTGCATGGCCTCGCGCAGCTCGTCGTCGTCCACCAGCTTGCCGGCGCCTTCCATCGCGCCCAGCAGCGTGGCTTCGGAGTAACGCGCGGGCGGGCGGGTCTTCAGGCCCTTGGGCTCCACCACCTCGGCGCGCACCATTTCGCCGGGTTTCACCGGCACCAGGCTCTGGCCCTTGTCGCCGTCTTTCGCGCCGATCACCTCGTCGGCGGCTTCCTTGCCGTAGATGGCCAGCCAGCCGGGCTTGACGAGCACCTTGCCCTCGGTCTTGAAACTGTGGCCGACCGCCTGCGATATGCGCGTGGTCACCAGGTATTCAGCACTGGGGAAAAACACCGCCATGAAGCGGCGCACCACCAGGTCGTACAGCTTCTGCTCGGCTTCGGACAGACCCGAAGGGGCCTGCAGCGTAGGGATGATCGCGAAGTGGTCGCTCACCTTGCTGTTGTCGAAGATGCGCTTGCTGGGTTTGATGTACCCCTCATCCAGCGCGGTGCGCGCGAACGGCGCCAGGTGGCGCAGGCCGCTGTCGGCCAGCACGTCGAAGGTCTTGCGAACCACCGGCAGGTAATCCTCGGGCAGGTGGCGCGAGTCGGTCCGGGGGTAGGTCAGGGCCTTGTGGCGCTCGTACAGGCTTTGCGCCAGCGCCAGCGTGGTCTTGGCGCTGAAGCCGAACTTGCCGTTGGCCTCGCGCTGCAGGCTGGTCAGGTCGAACAAAGCCGGCGAGGCCTGCGTGGTGGGCTTGCTTTCTTCGGTGACGGTGGCGGCCTTGCCGCGCACCGCATCGGCGATGGCCAGCGCCTCGCGCTCGGACCAGACCCGGTCGGCGCGTTTTTCGGCGTCTTCCGGGTCTTTCTTCCAGCCCGGGTCGAACCACTTGGCCGGGTATTCGCCGGCCTCGGCCAGGAAGGTGGCGTGGATTTCCCAGTAGTCGCGGCTGACGAACTTGCGGATCTGCTCCTCGCGCTCGACCATGATGGCCAGCGTGGGCGTCTGCACCCGGCCGACCGTGGTTAGGAAAAAGCCGCCATCGCGCGAATTGAAGGCCGTCATGGCCCGCGTGCCGTTGATGCCCACCAGCCAGTCGGCCTCGGAGCGGCTGCGCGCGGCGTCGGCCAGGCCCTGCATCTGCTGATCACTGCGCAGGCTCTCGAAGCCGTCGCGGATGGCCTGCGGTGTCATTGACTGCAGCCACAGCCGCTTGACGGGCTTGCGCTGCGTCTTGGCGCGGCCTGGAGCGGCATCTTCGTTGCCGAAGGCATACTGCTCGATCAGTCGGAAGATCAGTTCGCCCTCGCGGCCCGCGTCACAGGCGTTGACCAGGGCGCCCACGTCCTTGCGCCTGGCCTGGCGCACCACGGCGTTCAGCCGCGTCTTCGTCTTGTCCACCGGCTTGAGGTCGAAATGCGGTGGAATGACAGGCAGGTGAGCGAAGCTCCACTTGCCCCGTTTGACGTCGAACGCCTCCGGCGCCTGGATCTCGACCAGGTGGCCCACCGCGCTGGTGACCACATACTGCTCGTTCTCGAAATGTTCGTCGTGTTTTTCGAACTTGCCCGACACGGGCGTCAGCGCGCGCACGATGTCCTGCGCGACGCTGGGCTTTTCGGCGATGACCAACTGCTTCATCTAATTACAATCCCTTTTCCTCGCGTGCGCACGCGCACACTCACACGCGGGCGCGGGCGCGCCCATACGAATTCACCTTACCAAATTTTCCGACCGTGTCCAGGATGCCCGCCTCTACTTCCGCCCGCCGCATCCAGACCCGCCGCTCCGGCGTGCACGGCAAGGGCGTGTTCGCGGTGCGTGACATCGCCCGGGGCGAAACGATCATCGAATACGTGGGCGAGATCATCAGCTGGGACGAGGCGCAGGATCGCCACCCCCACAACCCCGAAGACCCCAACCACACCTTCTACTTCTCGCTGGAGGACGGGCGGGTGATCGACGCGCTGCACGGCGGCAACTCGTCGCGCTGGATCAACCACAGCTGCGACGGCAACTGCGAGGCCGACGAAGTGGACGGGCGCGTGTTCATCAGGGCGCTGCGCGACATCGCGGCCGGCGAGGAGCTGAACTACGACTACGGCCTGATCCTCGACGAGCGTTACACGCCCAAACTCAAGGCCGAATACCCCTGCTGGTGCGGCGCCGCCAACTGCCGGGGCACCTTGTTGGCCCCCAAACGCCGCTTGGCGCCGCTCAAGAAGGCGCCCCCGGCGGCACCGAAAGCTAGGCGCTGAACCGGGCACCCCCGTGACGATGACGCGCTGGCCCGCCGAAGCCATCTGGGAGACCGTGGCGCCGCTGCTGCCGGGCTTCACGGTCGAAATCCTGCCCGAGATCGACTCCACCAACACCGAACTGATGCGCCGCGCGCGCGCCGGCCAGACCGAGCCGGTGCTGCTGGTGGCCGAGTCGCAGACCGCCGGTCGTGGCCGGCTGGGCCGGGACTGGCGCAGTGCGCCCGGTGCGTCGCTGACCTTCTCGATGAGCCTGCCGCTGGCGCCGGCGGACTGGTCCGGCCTGTCGCTGGCCGTCGGCCTGAGCCTGGCGACCAGCCTGCATCCGGACATCGGCCTGAAGTGGCCGAACGACCTCTGGTGGCAGGAGCGCAAACTGGCCGGGATCCTGATCGAGACCGCCGCCTTGGGCGCCGCCCGCCAGGTGGTCATCGGCGTCGGTGTCAACCTGGCGCCGCCGCCCGATGCCGATGGCCTGCGGACGCCGGCGGCCGGACTGCAGGAGCTGCTGCCCGCCATGGACGCGGGTACGGCCTTGCTAAGGCTGGTGGAGCCGCTGGCGCGCACGCTCAAGACGTTCGAAACCGGGGGCTTTTCACCGTTTGTGGCCGGCTACCGGGAGCGCGATGTGCTGCAGGGGCGCGAGGTCGTGCTCAGCGATGGCGTGCAGGGCGTGGCCCGGGGCGTCGACGCCGGCGGTGCGCTGCTGGTGCATACTGCCGCTGGCTTGCAGCGCGTCACGAGTTCGGACGTCAGCGTGCGGCCCCGAAGCGATACCCACCTCTGATGAACCCATGCTGCGCCTGACCGTCCTGCTTCTGCTGCTGGCCAACGGGCTGTATTTCGCCTGGTCGCAAGGGCTGTTGCAGGACTACGGGCTGGCGGCGGCGCAGCAATCGGAGCCCCAGCGCCTGTCGCAACAGCTTCACCCGGAACGAATCCGCCTGCTCAGCGCCGACGAACTCAAACGCCAGGATGCCCAAGTGGCAGCGGCCGCCGCCGCCCAGCGGTCCGCCGAATGCCTGCAGGCCGGGCTGTTCACCGATGCACAGGTGGCGGCGCTGCGCCCGGCGCTGGGCGCCCTGCCAAGCGACAGCTGGGTGTTCGAAGCCGGCGTGGAGCCGGCGCGTTGGATCGTCTACATGGGCAAGTACACCGACAACGAACTCATGAACAAGAAGCTTGCCGAACTGCGTGGGCTCAACATCCGGTTCGAGCCGCTGACCAGCCCGGCGCTGGGGCCCGGCCTGTCGCTGGGCGGGTTTCCGACCGAGGCACAAGCCAAAGCGGCACTGGACCAATTTGCCCAGCGCGGCGTGCGGACCGCCCGGGTGGTGCAGGAACGCGCCGAAACGCGTGGCCAGTGGTTGAAATTTCCACAGGTCGACGCCGCATTCAGGCAGCGCCTTGAAGCGGGCAAAGCCAGCCTGCTGGGTGGGTCTGCCCTGCGCGCCTGCCCGAAACCCGCCACCTCCACACCTTGATCGGCATGACCTTGAAACTTTATTACGCGCCTGGCGCCTGCTCCTTTGTGCCCCACACCCTGCTGGAGGCCACGGGCGCGCCGTTCGAGCCGGCGATGGTCAAGCTGCACAAGGGGGAGCAACAGAGCCCCGAATACCGCGCCATCAACCCGCGCGGGCAGGTGCCGGTGCTCGTGGACGATGGGCAGGTGATCACCCAGATCCTGGCGATCATCGGCTACCTGCACGACCGCTTTCCGGCGTTGGGGTTTCTGCCCTCCGAGCCCCTGGCGCGGGCGCGCGTGATGGAGACACTGGCCTGGATGAACAACACGGTGCATCCGACTTTCACGCACATCTTCATGCCGCAGAAATTCACCGACAACCCGGCGGTGCACGACGAACTGCGGCGCTACAACGCCACGCTGTACCGGAGCATGCTGGGCGAACTGCAGGCGCTGGTGGGGCGCGCGCAAGCCAGCGGTTCGGCCTGGCTCGGCGGCGAGCGGTTCGGCCCGCTGGACGCCTACTCGCTCACCCTCACGCGCTGGGGCGGCATCGCCGGCATCGACCCACTCGGCTTTCCCGACCTGTGGGCGTTTGTGCAGCGGGTGGCCGCCCACCCGGCGGCGGCCCGCGCCATCGAGCGCGAGCGGCTGCAGCTCAACGTCTACCGGCCCGCCTGACGTCAGACGCCAGCATGGGCGTCGGCATCGTTCAGGTCGGCGAGAACGAAGCGGACACTGAAACAGGTGCCGGGCGGGTTCTGCCCCGGGTGGGCGTCTTCGATGCTCACGGTGGCCGCATGCTGGTGCGCGATTTCAAGGACGATCGGCAGGCCCAGGCCCGAGCCGTCGACGTTGGTGCCCAGCACCCGGTAGAACGGCTGGAACACCAGTTCGCGTTCGGCCTCGGGAATACCGGGGCCGTTGTCCTCGACCTGGAGCACCAACACCTGGCCGAACGGGTCGGTGAGCAGACGCACCGTCACGATGCCGGTGCGCCCCGCGACGGTCGGCGCGTAGTTGATCGCGTTGTCCACCAGGTTGCGCACCAGCTCCTTGAGCAGCGTCGGGTTGCCCCGCAGCATCAGGCCCCCGCTGCCGGGCGTGGCGCCCTCGTAGCCCAGATCCACGTGGCGCTCCAGCGCGCGCGGCACCGAATCCTGGACCACTTCCATCGTCAGCATCGCCATGTCGCAGGGCAGGCGGCTCAAGGCGGTGCCGCCGGCCTCGGCGCGTGCCAGCGCGAGCAGCTGGTTCACGGTGTGGGTGGCGCGCACGCTGGAGCGGCCGATCTGCTGCAGCGAATGCTTGAGGTCCTGCTCGCTGGAGCCTTCGCGCAGGGCGAGGTCGGCCTGCATGCGCAGGCCCGCCAGTGGCGTCTTGAGCTGGTGGGCCGCATCGGCCAGAAAGCGTTTTTGCGTCCCGATTGACTCCTTCAGGCGGGTCAGCAGGTCGTTGACCGAGGACACCAGCGGCGCCACCTCCAGCGGCACCGTTTTTTCGTCCAGCGGGCTCAGGTCGTCGGGCCGGCGCGCGCGGATGCGTTCTTCGAGCTGGCTCAGCGGCTTGATGCCGCGCACCAACGCCATCCAGACCAGCAGCACCGCCAGCGGCAGCGTCACGAACTGCGGCAGCATGACGCCCTTGATGATTTCGGTGGCCAGTACCTTGCGCTTTTCGCGGGTCTCGGCCACCTGGACCAGCGCCGGCTGTCCGGCCGGCACCGGCAACTTGACCCAGATGGATGCAACCCGCACATCCAGGCCCCGGAGTTCGTCGTCGCGCAGGTGGACTTCGCCGGGGACGGCGGGGCGATCTTCCTCGGCGGGCAGGGGCAGGTCCCGCTCGCCGCTGAGGAGCTCACCGCGGGCGCCCAGCACCTGGTAATAGACCAGGTCCGAGTCGTCGGCGCGCAGGATCTCGCTGGCCGGTTGCGGCAGGTTGAACAGCACGCGGTTGTTGCTGACGCTGAGCAGTTGCGACAGCGCCTGCACGTTGTAGACGAGCGCGCGGTCAAACGGTTTGTCGGCGATGCCTTGCGCCACCAGCCAGGTCAGGGCCAGGCTGATCGGCCACAGCAGCAGCAAGGGCGTGAGCATCCAGTCCAGTATCTCGCCGAACAGTGAGCGCTGTTCCCGCTGGAACAGCTTGAGCGACCATTTCTGGCGGTTCACAGGAGCCCAGGCGCTGCGCGCCGCCCTGCCGGCGAACGACCCGTTTCACCGGCCTGCGAGCGCGCGGCTGGCGGCGTGAGCACGCCGGTTTCGGAGCCTCTGGCACGGGCGTCGGGCATGGCGCTAGCCGGGAATTTTTTCCAGGCAGTAGCCGAGACCACGCACGGTGGCGATGCGGATCGGGCCTTTTTCAATCTTCTTGCGCAGGCGGTGGATGTAGACCTCGATCGCGTTGTTGCTCACTTCCTCGCCCCACTCGCACAGCCGTTCGACGAGCTGGTCCTTGCTCACCAGGCGGCCTGCGCGCTGCAGCAGCACCTCCAGCAGGCCCAGCTCCCGCGCCGACAGCTCGACCATGCGGCCGTCGATGGTGGCCACGCGGCCGGCCTGGTCGTACACCAGGGGCCCGTGCTTGATGGTGGAGGTGGCGCCGCCCATGCCCCGACGGACCAGGGCGCGGACACGGGCTTCGAGCTCCTGCAGGCTGAAGGGCTTGGCCATGTAGTCGTCGGCGCCGAAGTCCAGTCCCTTGACGCGTTCTTCCACGCTGTCGGCGGCCGTCAGGATCAGCACCGGCAACTTGGAGCCACGGCTGCGCAGTCTCTTCAGCACCTCCAGACCGTGCAAGCGCGGCAGTCCCAGATCCAGGATCAACAGGTCGAATTCGGTGTTGGTCATCAAGGCCGCGTCCGCCTGGGCGCCGTCGGCCACGTGGTCGACGGCTGCGCCCGACGCCCGCAGGGTCCGCAACAGGCCGTCGGCCAGCACCTGATCATCCTCGGCAATCAGAATCCGCATCGTTGTCTCCTTGGATTGGCGTGTCACTTGCTCAGCAAGGGCATTCTAGGCCGATGGGGCGCCCGGTTGAACGGGCCAAAGCGCCGGGGCGGCCGGGGCTCAGCTCGCATACGCCTCCAGACCCAGCATGACAACCGTGGCCACTTCGTCGCCGACGGCGGTGCGGAATTCATGTTCAGCCTGCTCCACGGCCTCTCGAAACGCCTGCAGCCAGGCGAGCCCGACGGGTGTGAATCTCACGCGTTGCGCCCGCGCGTCCCGCGGATCGGGCATGCGCTCGACCAGCCCCCAGGCCTCGCACTGGTTCACCAGATCGCCCATGGCCTGCTTGCTCATGCCCGCGGATCTGGCCAGCTCGGTGAGGCGGGCTCCCTGCACCGGCAGGTGCCGGGTGATGTGAACGTGTGCGGCGCCCACCTGGGCGCGCGCCGCCAGATTCGACAAACCGAGTGGCACCGAGACATTCGATGCCATCAAGGCCAGCACCCGCTCGTCAAACCGGATCATGGCCAGCCCCAGCAAACGCCCGAGGTGGGTCTGGCGCCACGGTGTTGACAGGTTGTCGGACAGCATGAACAAATAGTAAGGCAAACTGACCAAAATAGTTGTTTACATGGTTTTATGGTTTGCATTACAGTACTGTTCAAGCATCCAGCCTGTTTTAAACCACAGACACGGAACCACCCCAACCCAGCCAATCACCAGGAGATGTTCATGGAAGCCCTTGCCAAGACCCCCGCCACCGCCCCCAACGCCGCCGCAGCCGCCGAAAAAGCCAAGGCCCTGCAAATCGCGCTGGCGCAGATCGAGAAACAGTTCGGCAAAGGCACCATCATGCGCCTGGGCGAAGGCGAAGCGATCGAAGACATCCAGGTCGTCTCCACGGGCTCGCTGGGGCTGGACATCGCGCTGGGCGTCGGCGGCCTGCCGCGCGGGCGCGTCGTCGAAATCTACGGCCCCGAGTCGTCCGGCAAGACCACGCTGACGCTGCAGGTGATTGCCGAGATGCAGAAACTCGGCGGCACCTGCGCCTTCGTCGACGCCGAGCACGCGCTGGACATCCAGTACGCGCAAAAGCTAGGCGTCAACCTGCCGGACCTGCTGATTTCGCAGCCCGACACCGGCGAGCAGGCGCTGGAGATCGTCGACAGCCTGGTGCGCTCGGGTGCGGTGGACCTGATCGTGGTGGACTCGGTGGCCGCGCTGACCCCCAAGGCCGAGCTCGAAGGGGAGATGGGCGACTCGCTGCCCGGCCTGCAGGCCAGGTTGATGAGCCAGGCGCTGCGCAAGCTCACCGCCCACATCAAGAAGACCAACTGCATGGTGATCTTCATCAACCAGATCCGCATGAAGATCGGCGTGATGTTCGGCAGCCCCGAGACCACCACCGGCGGCAACGCGCTGAAGTTCTATGCCTCGGTCCGGCTGGACATCCGGCGCACCGGCACCATCAAGAAGGGCGAAGAGGCCATCGGCAATGAGACCAAGGTCAAGGTGGTAAAAAACAAGGTCTCGCCGCCGTTCAAGACCGCCGAGTTCGACATCCTGTTCGGCGAGGGCATCAGTCGCCACGGCGAGATCATCGACATGGGCGTGAACGCCCGCATCATCGAAAAGTCGGGCGCCTGGTACGCCTACAACGGCGAGAAGATCGGCCAGGGCCGCGACAACGCGCGCGAATTCCTGCGCGAAAACGAGGCGCTGGCGCACGAGATCGAGAACAAGGTGCGCGAATCGCTGGGCATTCCGCTGCTGCCGGACGCGGGAACACCCGCCTGAGAGGCTTGCGTGGCCGGTTCGACGCCTTTTGTTGGCAACGAATCAGGCTTACCCCAGCGCCAAATGGCCACTACAAGCTATCAATAGAGTAGCATTTTGTGGCCACACTGAAGCCCCTGTCCCTGAAAAGCCGGGCGCTGCGCCACCTGGCGGCGCGTGAGCATTCCCGTGCCGAGCTCGAGCGCAAGCTGCGCGGGCCCGACACCGACGCCGGTGAGTTGGCCCGCACGCTGGACGAGCTCGAAGCCAAAGGGTTCATCAACGCCGAGCGGGTGGCCGAATCGGTGCTGCACCGGCGTTCGGGCCGCTTCGGTGCGGCCCGGATCCGCCGCGAACTGCAGGACAAGGGTCTCGACCTGGAGACCGTTCAGCACGCGGTCGAACGCCTTCGGGCCACGGAGTTCGAACGTGCCCGCGAGGTCTGGCGCCGCAGGTTCGGCGAACCCGCCCCGGACGCCGCCGGCCGGGCGAAACAGATGCGCTTTCTCGCCGCCCGGGGATTTGGCGCCGATGCCATCCGACGCGTGGTCGGCGGCGCTGGCGACGACGACGAATGAAGCCCGGCGCCCCAGCGCTGTTTCAACGGGATGCCGATCGGGCGGTTTTCAGGTTGTTTTGGCCCGATCCCAGCCTCAAAAGGCCATAGCGTGCTCTTGTTTTCTTGGCAATCGGGCTGTTGACCGACGGTGCTGAGCGGATCAGAGGCCCAACATCAGTTTCAGGTTCTGCACCGCGGCGCCGCTGGCACCCTTGCCCAGGTTGTCCAGTCGGGCGATCAGCACGGCATGGTGGAAGGCATCGTTGCCGAACACCCGTAGCTCCATCTGGTTGGTGTCGTTGAGCGCCAGCGCATCGAGCTTGCCGCTGTCCGTCGGTGGCTCCACGCGCACCCACGCCTCCGCGGTGTTGCTTGCGGCATAGTGCGCGGCCAATGCATCGTGCAGGTCGGCGGCTTTGGGGCTACCCGGCAGCAGGTCGAGGTGCAGCGGCAACTGCACCAGCATGCCCTGCCTGAAGTTGCCCACCGAGGGCACGAAGACGGGCCGGCGGGTCAGGCCGGTGTAACGCAGAATTTCGGGCAGGTGCTTGTGCTTCAAACCCAGCGCGTAGGCTTCGAACAGTGGCGCCTCGCCTTTCTCATAGGCCTCAATCATGGTGCGCCCGCCACCCGAGTAGCCGCTGACCGCCGGCAGCGCCAGCGGAAAGTCGCGCGGGATCAGGCCCGCGTCCACCAGCGGCCGGATCAGCGCGATGGCGCCGGTGGCATAACAGCCGGGATTGGCCACCCGATCCGCGCCGGCGACGGCGGCGCGCTGGCCAGCTGCCAGCTCCGGAAATCCGTACACCCATTCGGGCGCCGTGCGGTGCGCGGTGGAGGCGTCGATGATCCGTGGCTTGGCGCCGCTCAAGCTGTCGATCATGGCCACCGATTCGATCGCCGCGTCATCGTGCAGACACAGGATCACCAGATCGGCCTGCGCCATCAGGTCGCGCTTGGCTTGCGGATTCTTGCGCAATTCGGGCGCGATGCTGAGCAAATGCACCTGCGGCAGCAATTGCAGCCGCTCACGAATCTGCAACCCGGTGGTGCCGGCTTCGCCGTCGATGAAAACCTTGGCCATGGCGTGCCGTGCTCCTCGTCAGTTTCAGTTCAGATGTCCGTCAATATAATTATGCATTATGTACGTGGCGCAGCACCATGAATGTTGCGCTGCAACATGATACAGTTCCCGGTTGCCGTGTCCAGCCTCAGCCGTATGGGCAGTCGCCGGGATCTGCGGGTCCCAATCATTCACTCCTGAGAGAGCCCTCATGAAGATTCACGAGTACCAAGGCAAGGAAATCTTGCGCAAATTCGGTGTGCCGGTGCCCAGGGGCATCGCGGCGTTCACGGTGCAGGAGGCGGTGGAAGCCGCCCAGAAACTCGGCGGCCCCGTGTGGGTGGTCAAGGCGCAGATCCACGCCGGTGGCCGTGGCAAAGGCGGTGGCGTGAAGGTGGCCAAGTCCATCGACGACGTCAAGCGTCTGGCCGGTGACATCCTGGGCATGCAGCTCAAGACCCACCAGACCGGTCCCGAAGGCCAGAAGGTGCGTCGCCTGTACATCGAAGACGGCGCGGACATCCAGAAAGAGTACTACGTGTCCCTCGTGACCGACCGCGCCAGCCAGAAGGTGGCCGTGATCGCCTCCAGCGAAGGCGGCATGGACATCGAGGAAGTGGCGCACAAAACGCCCGAGAAGATCATCACCGAGCTGGTCGACCCGCTGACCGGCCTGGGCAAAGAGCAGGCTTTGAAGATCGCCAATGGCATCGGCCTGAACGGCGGCTCCGCCGAGCAAGCGGCCGACGTGCTCCAGAAGCTCTACACCTGCTACATGGACACCGATGCGTCGCTGGTGGAAATCAATCCGCTGAACTGCGACAGCAAGGGCAACATCATCGCCCTGGACGCCAAGTTCAACTTTGATGCCAACGCCCTGTTCCGCCACCCTGAAATCGTTGCCCTGCGCGACCTGGACGAGGAAGACCCCGCGGAAGTCGAAGCCTCCAAGTTCGACCTGGCCTACATCAGCCTGGACGGCAACATCGGCTGCCTGGTCAATGGCGCCGGCCTGGCCATGGCCACCATGGACACCATCAAGCTGTTCGGCGGCGAGCCGGCCAACTTCCTCGACGTGGGCGGCGGCGCCACCCCCGAGAAGGTCACCGAGGCCTTCAAGATCATGCTCAAGAACCCCAAGGTCAAGGGCATCCTGGTCAACATCTTCGGCGGCATCATGAAGTGCGACACCATTGCCACCGGCGTGATCACCGCCTGCCGCGCGGTGAATCTGTCCGTGCCACTGGTGGTGCGCATGAAGGGCACCAACGAGGAACTGGGCAAGAAGATGCTCGCCGAATCGGGCCTGCCCATCATTGCGGCCGACACCATGGCCGAAGCCGCGACCAAGATCGTGGCCGCCGTTAAGTAATGACCTTGGGGACAGATCTTCAGCTCTGTCCCCAACTGACTAGGAAGAACACCATGTCGATCTACATCAACAAAGACACCAAGGTCATCACCCAGGGCATCACCGGCAAGACCGGCCAGTTCCACACGGAAAAGTGCCAGGAATACGCCAACGGCAAGAACTGCTTTGTCGCCGGCGTGAACCCGAAGAAGGCGGGCGAGTCGATCTTCAACATTCCGATCTACTCGTCGGTCAAGGAAGCCGCCCAGCAGACCGGCGCCACCGTTTCCGTGATTTACGTGCCGCCGGCGGGCGCCGCCGCCGCGATCTGGGAAGCCGTCGAGGCCGATCTGGACCTGGCGGTCTGCATCACCGAAGGCATCCCGGTGCGCGACATGCTCGAAGTGCGCAACAAGATGAAGGCCAAGGAAGCGGCTGGCGGCAAGAAGACGCTTCTGCTGGGCCCGAACTGCCCCGGCCTGATCACGCCCGACGAGATCAAGATCGGCATCATGCCCGGCCACATCCACCGCAAGGGACGCATCGGTGTGGTGTCGCGCTCCGGCACGCTGACCTATGAAGCCGTGGCCATGCTGACCGAAGTGGGTCTGGGCCAGTCGAGCGCCGTCGGCATCGGCGGTGACCCGATCAACGGCCTGAAGCACATCGACGTGATGAAGGCCTTCAACGACGATCCCGACACCGACGCCGTGATCATGATCGGCGAGATCGGCGGACCGGACGAAGCCGAGGCCGCCCGCTGGTGCAAGGCCAACATGAAGAAGCCGATCGTCGGCTTCATCGCCGGCGTGACGGCGCCCCCTGGCAAGCGCATGGGCCATGCCGGCGCGCTGATCTCCGGCGGTGCCGACACGGCCGATGCCAAGCTGGCCGTGATGGAAGAATGCGGCTTCATCGTGACCCGCAACCCATCTGAACTGGGCAAGCTGCTCAAGGCCCAGCTCTGAACCAGCAGGGCCACCGCAGGCCCGGCCGGGCCATTGCGGTTACCCACAATTGAAAGCCGGACTCCCAGCATGGAGAATCCGGCTTTTGTTTTGGGTCCGCCGCCCCGCGGACCCCAGCCGGAGGCGATTCGTGGAAGCACTCATGACACCCCAATTCTGGGTGGCGGTCGGACAGATCATCCTGATCGACATCCTGCTCGGCGGCGACAATGCGGTGGTCATCGCGTTGGCCTGCCGACAGTTGCCCGCCGCGCAACGGACCAAAGGCATCATCTGGGGAACGGTCGGTGCCATTGTCTTGCGCGTCATTCTCATCGCGTTCGCCCTCACGTTGCTCCAGATCCCGTTTCTCAAGCTGGTCGGCGCCATCCTGTTGCTATGGATCGGTGTGAAGCTGCTGGCACCGGCGGACGACGACGAACATGGCAACATCCAGGCCAGCGACAAACTCTGGAGCGCCGTAAAAACGGTCATCGTCGCCGACCTCGTGATGAGCGTGGACAACGTGATCGCCATTGCTGGCGCGGCGCAAGGCGCCGGCCAGCAACACCAGATGCCCTTGGTCATCTTCGGTTTGCTGGTCAGCATTCCCATCATTGTTTGGGGCAGCCAACTGGTGCTCAAGTTGATGGACCGTTTCCCGATGATCATCACCCTGGGTGGCATGTTGCTGGGATGGATTGCCGGCACCATGGCTCACACCGATCCCGGCATCGCGGCCTATCTTCCTGCCGGGAAGGTTTGGAACTACGCATTCGGTATCGCGGGCGCATTGCTCGTGCTGGGAATCGGCAAGTTGATGCAAAAACGCAGTGGAAGTTGACGGTGCGAACCTGACTGCAGGTGGACCGGCTGCACGGAGGAATCGGCCGTTCCCGGCATCCTGAACGCCTTTCGCTGTCAAAAAGTTCCGGAAATGCAGGGCGCCGCGCCTGGCGCGCCTTGCGATCGGTGAACCAGTCTGCTAAGTTGCGCCTTTCCCGGCCCACCTGAAGCAGGACGATGTGCCGGCCCCGGCATCCTGGTGTCCGGGCTCAGAAGCAAGAAGTCAAACAAGCTTGGGCATGGCGAAATCATCGAAGAAGAAATCGGCACTCTGGCGCTCCGCCGCGTTTGAGTACCGGATTGGCGAGCCGCTGGGGCGGGCCGATTCCATGACCGAGTTGATGTACAAGATTGCCAACGAGGAGGCTCCCGACGCGCGCGTGTTGCGCCCTGATCTGCCGCCGCGCCTGGTCGCCGTGCAGGCTCGTGCGCTTCGAAAGAAGCCCGAAGGCCAGTCTCCGGGCGGCGAATCGATGGCGGTCGACTTGCTGTCTGCTTTGTCGGACCACGCGACCGACGCCGCGTCCGACCCGGCCCCGACGGCGCCGCCGACCGCTACGGGGTTTCAGGAAACCCTCATGATGAACGACCAGGACGGCACCGGACGCGACCATAATGGCGCCCAACTGCCGCGTCGCCCTGGAAAATGACCGATGCCGACCGCGAGCCGAATCCGGATTTGACCATGAACTATGACTATGCGGCGCTCACCGACACCGGGCGCATGCGGGAAAACAACGAGGACTCCGTGGCCTTCGACGCGGTCGCCGGGCTTGCGGTTCTGGCAGACGGAATGGGCGGCTACAACGCCGGCGAAGTCGCCAGCGGCATGGCCACGGCCTTCATCACATCGGAGCTCGGAAAATGGCTGACGCAGGCCGGCGAGCAGGTTCCGTCCCGGGACGTCAGACGCGCCATGGAAGTCTGTGTAGACAACGCCAACACCTCGATTTATGTGTCGGCCGAGAACAACCCGAAGTACAGCGGGATGGGAACGACCCTGGTTGTGGGCGCGTTTCTCGGCTCGCGGTTGATTCTGGGCCACATCGGGGATTCGCGGTGCTACCGATGGCGCAACAACACCTTGTTGCCGATCACCCGCGACCATTCGCTGCTGCAGGAGCAACTCGATGCCGGCCTCATCACGCCTGAAGAGGCCGCCGTGTCGCCGCACCGCAACCTGGTCACCCGCGCGCTGGGCGTCGAGGGGGCGGTCGAGCTGGAGGTGAACGAATTCCGGGTTGAAGCCGGCGACACCTATCTGATGTGCTCGGACGGATTGTCCGACATGCTTTCCGATTCTGTGATCGCCGCCGAGTTTTCCCGAAACGGGGAACTGCAAGCCCTCGCCGCGGCCCTGATCGCGACCGCCAATGAGGCCGGCGGACGGGACAATGTTTCAGTTTTGCTGATCAACGCGAGCGAAAGTACCAAAAAACCCGGCTTTATCGGTCGTTTGCTGGGAAAATAGCGCAATTGCCGGTTTGAATTTGAACAAGTCCAGGAACAGGAGTCGGCCATGCCGAAAGTGATCGTTTCGATCGACGGTGTTGTCATCAAGGAAGTGCAGCTGACCAAGGATCGCACGACGCTGGGTCGTCGGCCCTACAACGACATCGTGATCGACAATCTGGCGGTCAGTGGTGAGCATGCCGTCATCCAGATCGCGGAAGGCGAAGCCATTCTGGAAGACCTCAACAGCACCAACGGCACCTACATCAACGGCAAGGCGATAAAGAAGCAACCCTTGCAGAACAACGACAGCATCGAAATCGGCAAGTACAAGATCAGGTTCCACTCGGACCAGACCGGTGCTGGTTTTGACAAGACCATGGTCATCAAGCCGGGCAGCGCCCCTGGCGCGGGACCGTCGCCCACGGCATCCCCAGCGCCCGCCGCACCTGCGCTTGGGGACACCACCGCCGGTGGAACTGCGTCGATTCGCGTGCTCAGTGGTGCCGCCGCCGGTCGCGAAATGGCCTTGGTCAAGATCGTCACCACGATCGGCAAGCCCGGCGTTGCGGTGGCGGCCATCACCCGCAGGCCGGCTGGTTTTGTCGTGGCCCATGTGGACGGAGCAGAAAGCCCCACCGTGAACGGCACCCCAATCCAGGCCGACCCCGTCTTTCTCAAGAACGGGGATCTTCTGGAGTTGGCGGGCATCCAGATGCAGTTTGTGCAGGCCTGACCGCTGAATCGCCATGGCGGGCGCCCGCACAGCCCCTCGAGCGGGGGAGCGGGTGGCCACCTTGATCAGGCACTGGCCTCGTGTCGCCATCAGCCTGATTCCCGTCCTATTCGCGCTGCTTCATGCCACCGGAGTTCTTGAGCTGGGACTGCTGCACCGGCTCGACCACCTGATCTATGACGCGCGTCTGCGCGCCTCGATGCCTCGAACGCTGGACGAGCGGATCGTCATCGTCGACATTGACGAAAAAAGCCTGGCCGAAGTTGGACGGTGGCCCTGGCCACGCGACCGGATGGCCAATCTGGCGCACGAAATTTTCGCTCGACAGGAGGCCTTGGTAGCGGGCTTTGACGTCGTGTTCTCGGAACCGGACGACAGCTCCGGTTTGAAGCGGCTTCGTCAGCTTTCCCGGGAAGACCTGCGCGATGAGCCGGGGTTTGTCGAAAAGCTCCGACAACTGGAGCACCGGCTGGACCATGACGCCCTTTTTGCCCAAGCGCTTCAGGGGCGTCCTGTAGTACTGGGCTTTTATTTCACCAGCGATCGTGAAGGCGGCAGCTCGGGCGTGCTGCCCGAGCCAGTGGGTGTGATGAATCCCACTCAGCGACATCCCGCGCGAATGACCACCTGGAACGGCTACGGTGCCAATATCGAGGTGATTGCAGGTGCCGCGCCACATGCGGGCTTTTTCAACGCCATCGCGGATCCGGATGGCGTGGTGCGCTCCGCGCCGGTTCTTGCCGAATACAAGGGACGTGTCTACGAGTCCCTCGCACTGGCCCTGTTTCGACGACTGATCGGTTTTCCGGACATTGAACTCGGACCCGAGGGTTCTTCGCACCCGACCGATGCGCTCCCAAGCCTCGACAGCGTCCGCCTGACGCAGGACGGAAGCCGGCTCGCGATCCCTGTCGACGATCGGGCTGCCGCCTTGGTCCCGTTCAGAGGGGCCGGTGGTCCGAAAGGTGGCTCTTTCAGGTACCACGCCGCCGCCGATGTGCTGGCGGGGCGCCTGCCAGCCGGACTGCTCAAGGACAAGATCGTTCTGTTCGGAACCACCGCCCCGGGGCTTTTGGACCTGCGCACCACCCCGGTCAGCGAGGCTTATCCCGGGGTTGAAATCCATGCCAACCTGATCTCCGGGCTATTGGACGACCGGGTTCTGGTAAAGCCCGACTATGCGTTGGGCTACGACGTGTTCGTTCTCCTGCTCGTCGGGATAGGGCTGGCGTTCGGACTGCCGTGGTTCGCCGCTGTTGGGGCCATGGTGGTCAGCGGCGCCGCGATCGGATCCGTCGTCGCGCTGAATTCATGGCTTTTCCTGGGCCACGGCCTTGTGCTGCCTTTGGCTTCAGCGCTTGCAATGGCCGTGGCGGTTGTGGTGCTGAACATGGGCTACGGCTTCTGGGTGGAAAGCCGAACCAAGCGAGAACTGGCCCATTTGTTCGGCACCTATGTGCCGCCGGAACTGGTCGAGGAGATGGTCAAGGATCCGGACCGTTACACCATGCAGGCGACCGCCCGGGAAATGACCGTCATGTTCTGCGACATGCGCGGATTCACGCGGCTGTCCGAGCGCATGGATCCGGGGCAGGTGCAGCGCCTGCTCAACGAACTGTTCACCCGGTTGACCCGCATCATCCGCCACGAACGCGGGACCGTGGACAAATACATGGGCGACTGCATCATGGCCTTCTGGGGCGCGCCGGTGGAGTCCGGCGAACACGCGTGGCAGGCAGTCCGGGCGGCGTTGGCGATGGTGGAGGAGATTCGGGCCATCAATCAAGAACGGGTGGCTTCGAACGAGTTGCCCGTTGCCCTTGGGATCGGCCTGCACACCGGGCTGATGTGCGTCGGGGACATGGGTTCAGATGTTCGGCGCAGTTACACCGTCGTGGGCGATGCCGTGAACCTGGGTTCGCGGCTCGAAGGCCTGACCAAGACCTATGGCGTTGACATCATCGCCAGTCACGCGACCCGGAAATTGGCGACAGGGTTCCGTTGGCAAGAGTTGGACCGGGTACGGGTCAAGGGTCGGGAGCAGGTCGTGACCATCTACCGCCTCTTGCCCGAAGGAGACGATGGCGAACCGGCCGGGTCGGCTGGATCCACCGCCTGGGAGGAACTGTTGAAGAGCTACAGGGCCCAGGACTGGGAACAGTGCGAACTGTGTCTGTTAAACCTGATCCGCCTCGATCCCCGAAATGTTCTATACCATCTCTATGCTGAGCGCGTTGCCAGACGAAAGTCGCTGCCCCGGATTCACGGCTGGGACGGTGCCACCGACATAGAGACCAAATGATTCCTGGAAAACCATGCGCATTCGGGTGTTAGGCTGTTCCGGCGCCATCGCAAAGGACTGTCGGACCACGTCGTTCCTGATCGATGACGACACGTTGATCGATGCCGGCACGGGTGTCGGTGACCTGACGCTGGACGAAATGCGGCGGATCGAGCGCGTGTTTCTGACCCATTCCCACCTGGACCATGTCGCCGCCTTGCCCTTGATGGTGGATTCCGTGGGTGCGGCTCGAGGCCAGCCGCTGCAAATCCACGCCTTGCCCGACACCATCGGCGCATTGCGGGCCCACATCTTCAACGACCTGATCTGGCCCGATTTCAGCCGGATCCCATCCGAAACAGATCCCTTCATCCAGTTCCGGGAAATCGCTATCGGACAAGCCGTGCCTGCCGGTGCCAACCAGGTCGAGGTGTTGGCGGCCACCCACACCGTTGCGGCTGCGGGCTTTTCCGTATCAGCCGGCAAGGGATGCTGGGTGTTCACCGGTGACACCGAAAGAAATCCGGCCCTGTGGGCACGCCTGAACCAACTGGACGTTTCAATGTTGGTGATCGAAACGGCCTTCAGCAACCGCGAGAGTCAACTGGCGCAGCGCAGCTTGCACCTGTCGCCCCAGGTGCTCGCGATGGAGCTTGAAAACTTGGATGCAACCAAGCGCTTCCCGATCTACATCACGCACACCAAACCCGCCGAAACCGAGCTGATCATGGCGGAAATTGAGCGATTCGACCGCGCCCAACCTGGCGGCCGACACGTGGCACACGACATCCACTGGCTTCGCGCCGGCGATGTCTTCGTGATCTGATCAATTCTGCAATTTCCCGTCGCAATGCATCGCGCTTGCGGCACGCCTACCCGCGCAGGATCCGGTTTTCGGCCAAGGCCAAGGCCTCCGCCTTGCCTGACATCACCAACGTGTCCCCCGACGCAAGAACCGTTTGGTCATCAAGGACCAGCGCCGTCGCCCCGGTGCGCCGTAGCGAAACCACCCGAACGCCCAAACCGTTCAAAGCGAGGTGGCCGACGGTCTTGCCGACGCACACTGCGCCCACCGGCAGCGTCAGGCTTGCCAGACGCTCATGTTCATGCTCGTCGACAGTGCTGTCATCGGCACCGTGAAAATAGCCTCGCAACAGGTTGTACCGGGCGTCGCGCTGATCCTGGACGATCCGGATCACGCGGCGCATCGGCACGCCGATGAGCGCCAGGGCATGGCTGGCCAGCATCAATGAACCCTCGATCGCCTCGGGGACCACTTCGGCGGCGCCCGCGGCCTGAAGTTTTTCGAGGTCCTTGTCGTCCTGCGTTCTAACGATCACCGGAACCTGCGGCGCATGGGCATTGGTGTGGGCCAGAACCTTCATGGCACCAGCCACATCGAGATAGGTCACGACCACGGCGCTGGCTCGCGCCAGTCCTGCTGCAATGAGCGCCTGCAGGCGGGCCGCGTCACCGAACACGACCGAATCGCCCGCCGCAGCCGCCTGGCGCACCCGGTCGGGATCCAGGTCCAGCGCCATGTAAGGGATGCATTCTTGCTCCAGCATGCGGGCCAGGTTTTGCCCGCAACGCCCGTAACCACAAATGATCACGTGCTTGTTCACGTTGATCGACTTGCGGGCGATGGTTGTCATCTGCAACGACTGCTGCAACCATTCGCTGGAGACCAGTCTCATCACGATGCGGTTGCTGTACAGGATGATGAGGGGCGTCGCCAGCATGGAGAGCACCATGCTGGCCAAAATCGGATTGAACAGTTCGGGGGGCACCAGCCCGTTTCGTCCGCTGAGCGTCAACAGGACGAAGCCGAACTCGCCCGCCTGGGCCAGATACAAACCCGTTCGCAACGCAACGCCGTTCGTCGCGCCCAACGCCTTGGACAACGCTGTCACCACGACCAGCTTGAACAGCACCGGCAGGATCAGGAGCAACATCACCAGCGGCCAGCGGGCAAGGACCAAGCGCCAGTCCAGCATCATCCCGATGGCGATGAAAAACAGACCCAACAGCACGTCGTGAAAAGGCCGGATGTCGGTTTCGACCTGCTGTTTGTATTCGGTCTCCGAGATCAGCATGCCCGCGATGAACGCGCCCAGTGCCAGGCTCAACCCGGCCAGTTCGGTCAGCCAGGCCAGGCCCAGGGTGATCAGCAACAGGTTCAGCACGAACAACTCTTCGCTCTTGCGCCGGGCGACCAGCGTGAGCCACCACCGCATCACCCGCTGCCCGCCCACCAACAAGACGGTGATCAACAAGACCGCCTTGACCGCCGCCAATGCAAGTGCGATCAACAGTTTCTCAGGCGACGATCCGAGGGCAGGGATCAGGACCAGCAAGGGAACCACCGCGAGATCCTGGAACAGCAGGACCCCGACCACCCGTTTGCCGTGCTCCGAGTCGATTTCCAGGCGCTCTGCCATCATCTTGACCACGATGGCCGTGCTGCTCATCGCCAGCGCGCCCGACAGTGCCACCGCGGCACGCCATTCCATCGTCCACCATGAGGGCGCCCATGCCGCGAGGATCACCGATCCCAGCGTGACGAGCAGCATCGTCACCACCACCTGGAACAGGCCCAGCCCGAACACATGCCTGCGCATCGCGCGCAGCTTGGGCAGATTGAATTCGAGGCCGATGACGAACATCAGGAACACCACCCCGAATTCGCCCAGATGCCGGATATCGTCAGCGCTGCGCGCCAGCGCCAGCGCATGCGGACCGATGACCACGCCCACCGACAGATACCCCAGCATCGGCGGCAACTTGAGGGAACGGCAGGCGACGACGCCCAGCACGGCGGCCAGCAGGTACAGCAGCGTGAGCTCCAGGGACGTCATGCCCCGATGCTAGCAAGTGGCGAGCCGGTGTGCCCCCATCCAAAACCCGCGCGCCGGACGCATCGATAGAATCCGGCCATGAATCCCGATCCAGCCAATACCCTGCGATTGGCCTGCGAAGCTCTCGACATCGAGGCCGAGGCCGTAGCCGGTCTCAAGACCCGTTTGAACGACGGTTTTGCGCGGGCGGTTGGCATGATGCTGACCGTTCGAGGGCGGGTTGTCGTGATGGGCATGGGAAAGAGCGGCCACATCGGACGCAAGATCGCGGCCACCCTGGCGTCCACCGGGACACCGGCCATGTTTGTCCACCCTGCGGAAGCCAGTCACGGCGATCTGGGCATGATCAAGTCGGTCGACCTGGTTCTGGCAATCTCGAACAGTGGCGAAAGCGATGAACTGACCGCCATCCTTCCCGTGCTCAAACGCCAGGGGGTCCCGCTGATCGCCATCACCGGCGGAAACAGTTCGACATTGGCCCGCCATGCGGACGTCACGATCGACAGCGGCGTCGACCGGGAAGCGTGTCCGCTCAACCTTGCGCCCACCGCCAGCACAACCGCGCAGCTCGCGTTGGGCGATGCGTTGGCCGTGGTCCTGCTGGACGCCCGTGGTTTCAAAGCGGAAGATTTCGCGCGCTCCCACCCCGGTGGCACGCTGGGGCGCCGCTTGCTCACGCATGTCAGCGACGTGATGCGCCGGGGCGAACAACTGCCCCGCGTGCTTCCGTCGGCTCCATTCACGACACTGATGCGGGAAATGAGCGCCAAGGGTCTGGGCGCAGCGGCGGTGGTCGACGCGGACGATCGGGTGTTGGGCATCTTCACCGATGGGGACCTGCGCCGTCTGGTTGAAAAAGGAACCGATCTGCGCCAGCGCACCGCTGGAGAAGTCATGCATCCGAAACCCCTGACCCTCCGCGACGATGCCCTGGCCGCCGAAGCGGCCAGCCTGATGGAACTCCACCGCATCACGAGCGTGCTGGTGGTCGATGCCGAAGACCGGCTTTGCGGCGCCGTGAACAGCAACGACCTGATGCGCGCCAAGGTGATCTGAGCATGCGAGCCATCCGACCGGTTCTCCGGTTTCCACCCGAACTTCTGCTGCACGCGCAGGGCATTCGCGTGGCCTTCTTTGATGTCGACGGAGTGCTGACCGACGGCGGACTGTATTTTTCGGAGCAGGGTGAATCGCTGAAACGATTCAGCACACTGGACGGCCATGGCCTGAAGCTGCTGGCCTTGGCTGGCATCACACCGGCCGTGATCACCGGGCGGGACTCCAGGCCGCTGCGATTGCGCCTGGAGGCGCTGGGGGTCCGGCACGTTCGATACGGCACCGAAGACAAGAAGCCGGCAGCCCAATCCATTCTGGACGAACTGGAACTCGGTTGGCATCAAGCCGCCGCCATGGGCGATGACTGGCCCGACCTTCCCGTCATGCACGCCTGCGCCCTGGCCTGTGCGCCACCGGGCGCCCACGCCCAAGCAAGGGATCTGGCGCACCACGTCACGACGGCGCCGGCAGGTTTCGGCGCGGCGCGGGAGTTCTGCGATCTGCTCCTCGTTGCCAGCGGCCACTACGTCAGCCTGCTGGAACGTACCACCGGAACACAGGCATGAAACGCCTCTCGCTGCGCCTGTTCTGGGACCGTCTCAGCATTTACCTGCCGATTGTTCTCATGGGCCTGTTTGCCCTCGCGACCTTCTGGCTGATTCGCAGCGCGCCAGCCGCGATCGAAACGTTGCCCGGAAAACCGGTCCGACACGAGGCGGACTATTTCCTGCGCAATTTCTCCATCAAGGCCTTCGACGTCCAAGGCAAGCTCAAGAACGAGGTCTCTGGCGCCGAGGCGCGGCACTTCCCCGACACCGATACCCTCGAGATTGATACGGTCCGGATGCGAGCGATCGGAGAAAACGGCTTGCCAACCGTCGCGACGGCCCGTCGGGCGGTCTCCGATGCCACCGGCGATGACGTCCAACTGTTCGGCGATGTCCATGTCCAGCGCCAGCAGGCGCCCGGCAAGCCCGGAACGGAGCGCGGCCCCGCCGTATACCGCAGCGAATACCTGCATGTTCAATCGGACCTGGGTAAGGCGACGACGCATCTGCCGGTGGTGATCTCTCAGGGGCAGGACCGATTCAGCGGCGATGCCATGGCATACGACGACAACACATCGGTGATCGAACTGACCGGTCGGGTTCGCGGGGTGCTGTCCCCGCAGAAGGCTCCCTGAATGCCGCACGGCGATCGATCCCGACTCGCGTTCATCACCGGGGCATCCAGCGGCATCGGACAAGCGCTGGCTGCGCGTTTTTACGCGGCCGGCTATCGCCTGGCACTGGTCGGCAGACGCACCGGGGAGATCAGTTCATGGGCAACCCAATGCGGAATGGCTACGGAGCGCTTTTCAATTTATAGCAGCGATGTGTCTGTGATCGACAGCATCGTCTCCGCCGGCCAGGCCTGTCTGGCACAACAGGGCGTTCCGGATGTTGTCATCGCGAGCGCCGGTATCAGCGTGGGCGTGGACACCGCCGTGCGATCCGATCTGGATGTGATCAGCCAGGTGTTCGCCACCAACAACATCGGAACCGCCGCCACGTTCCACCCGTTCATTGCGCCGATGTCTGCCCGCGGTTCGGGCACCTTGGTGGGCATCGGCAGCGTGAACGGTATCCGCGGCCTCCCGGGACACGGCGCCACCTGTCCCAGCAAGGCTGCCATCATTTCGTATTGTGAGAGTTTGCGCGGCGAGTTGAGGTCCGCCGGCGTCAAGGTCGTCACCATTTGCCCGGGATACATCGATACGCCGCTCACGCGGGACAACCAGTTCCGGATGCCGTTCCTGATGCCGGCGGACCGATTCGCCGACAAAGCGTTCGCCGCCATCGAAGCTGGCGCAAGCTACCGCGTGATCCCGTGGCAAATGGGTGTCGTCGCAAAGCTTCTTCGGTTGATGCCCAACAACCTGTTCGACCGTGTGATGGCCGGGCGCCCCCGCAAACCCCGCAGGACGACCGATCCGGTGCACTGAAACCATCGTCCGTCGCTCAACGGCAAAGGGCTCCCAAGGAGCCCTGTGTCAACCATGCCGATCGTTGAAGCTTCAGTAGTTGTCGCCGTACCCGCCACCCGAGCGGCCACCGCCGCCGCCACTGCGGCCACCGCCGCGCGGACCCGAGCCGTAGGGGCTGCGGAACCCGCCGTCGTTGCCGCCCCCGTAGCCACCGCCGTCACGGCGCCCTCCGCCCGTGTCACCATCACGGCGGCCGCCGCCGTATCCGCCACCGCCATAGCCACCACCACCGAAACCGCCACTGCGCGGCGGGCGAGGCTCCATGGGCCGGGCTTCATTGACCACCACGCTACGCCCCCCCAAAGACTGGCCGTTCATGCCATTGATGGCCGCCTGGGCTTCGGCATCACTGCCCATCTCGACAAAACCAAAACCTTTGGAACGACCGGTGTCACGCTCCATCATGACCTTGGCGCTGGTCACGGCCCCGAACTGGCTGAAGGCCTGCTCAAGGTCGTTGTCACGAACGGAATATGGCAGGTTGCCAACGTAGAGTTTGTTGCCCATGCGAGGGACTCCTAAGAACACAAGAAAAAGCGACCGAGCCCATTCACATTCCAAGCACCCGGGCCACACCGGAAGAAAACAAACGAGGCCATCTTATCGCTACGGCAAATGGCCGAAAAAACCGGCCCGCCAAATTATGCGTCAGACCTGCGTCAAAGGCCGTCGGGTTTTTCCATGATGGCACAGAAAATTTGAACGCAAGAAAAAAAGGGCCCGATCGGGCCCTTTTCTGGTAGCCATCCGTGAACGAGAAAACCGCCGCACCCCGGATACGCTGCGCAGCGACACTCAGTAGCCGCCGTTGCGGCCACCGCCGTAGCCGCCACCACCACCGTACCCACCGCCGCCGCTGCGGCCACCGCCGTAGCCGCCACCGCTACGGGGGGGACGCGGTTCCATCGGCCGGGCTTCATTGACCACCAAGTCACGACCGCCCATGTTCTGGCCGTTCATGCCCTTGATGGCAGCCTGTGCTTCGGCATCGCTGCCCATTTCAACAAAGCCGAAACCTTTGGAACGACCGGTGTCGCGCTCCATCATGACTTTGGCGCTGGACACGGCACCGAACTGGCCAAAAGCCTGCTCAAGGTCGTTGTCGCGGACGGAATACGGCAAATTGCCGACGTACAGTTTGTTGCCCATGGAGGACTCCTCAAAATACCCAATAAACGCGATGGAGTCCGCTAACGCAATCAACAAACCAATGAAGAATGCCCACGACGCGAAACTGACCGAAACACCGCAAACCCGCCCCTCCAAACCGGAGGAGCGGCCCCATTATGCGCCACAAAGCCCAAATCGACCAATACCTGTCGTGACGATGTGCCGGCAATCAACCCAGCGTTGCGCGCAGCCACGGGACCCTGGGTCTGAACGCCTCACCAGCTGACCTCCCGATCCGGGGTCGAACTGATCCGGTGGACCGTCAAGTCGGCACCATCGAACTCCTCTTCCTGACTCAGCCGCAGCCCTATCGAGACCTTCAAGACCCCATACACCACAAATCCGCTGAACAGCGCCCAGGCCACGCCCATCAGGGTGACGATCAATTGAGCCCCGAAACTCACGCCACCCAGGCCACCCAGCACCTTGGCACCGAAGATTCCCGCGGCCAGGCCACCCCAGGCACCACACAAACCGTGCAGAGGCCAGACCCCCAGCACATCATCGATCTTCCACTTGTTCTGGGTCAGGGTGAACATGACGACAAACAGACCACCCGCCACGGCCCCGACGACAAGCGCACCAAGTGGGTGCATCAAATCCGAGCCCGCACAGACGGCAACCAGGCCTGCCAACGGGCCGTTGTGAACGAAACCCGGGTCGTTCTTGCCGGCCACCAGCGCCGCCAGCGTGCCCCCGACCATGGCCATGAGGGAATTGACCGCGACGAGGCCCGAGATCTTGTCGAGCGTCTGGGCACTCATCACGTTGAATCCAAACCAACCCACTGTCAGCACCCAAGCGCCTAAAGCCAGAAACGGGATGTTCGACGGCGGGTGGGCCGATACGGCGCCATCCTTGCGATACCGGTTGCTGCGCGCACCCAGAAGGAGCACTGCCGGCAGCGCGATCCAGCCGCCGACCGCATGCACCACCACGGAACCGGCGAAGTCATGGAACTCTTCGCCCGTGACGCCCTTGATCCAGGCCTGAACACCGAAATGCTGGTTCCAGGCAATGCCTTCGAAGAACGGATAGACAAATCCCACAATGGCCGCCGTCGCGACCAGCTGCGGCCAGAACTTGGCGCGTTCGGCAATTCCGCCTGAAATGATGGCGGGAATGGCTGCGGCAAAAGTCAACAGGAAGAAAAACCGCACGAGTTCAAACCCGTTTTTCGCCGCCAGCTGTTCTGCACCCACAAAAAAGCTGGTGCCGTACGCCACGGCGAATCCGACGGCAAAATACATCACGGTGGACACGGAGAAATCCACCAGGATCTTGACCAAAGCGTTGACCTGATTCTTCTTGCGCACGGTCCCCAGTTCAAGAAAGGCAAAGCCCGCATGCATGGCCAGAACCATGATGGCGCCCAACAAAATGAACAAGGTATCCGCGCCCTGTTTGAGTGCTTCCATACATTCCTCTTTGGATATTGCGTACTGTTTTGGTGCTTGATCGGCCGAGTTTTCGGCTTCGCACCAAAAACAAGCAATTTTCGCGCCAATTCCGGGCAGCGACATTTGGCAAGACCCTTCTGGCGTCCTTTCGCACGGCTCGTCGGCTAGAATCAAGGAGTCATTGGGGAGTAGCCTCCCTTCAGCTTTGAAAGGGGTTTGCGTCAACAGACTTGTCCTGCCAGCGGCGGACATGGCGCAAGCGGTTTTCAGACTTGGCGAGACCTTTGACTGCACAGCCTCCACGTTCCTTGCAGGGCGGGCCGGAGATGCCGTGTGGTCAACGGTTGTTCACCTGGGTCCGGCCCGCCCCAACACCCCATGGAAGCTTTTCTCATTTCCACCGGCATCGTCGCCCTCGCCGAAATGGGCGACAAGACGCAGCTGCTTTCGCTCGTTCTGGCGGCCCGATTTCGCCGACCTTGGCCCATCGTCTGGGGCATTCTCGTGGCCACGCTGGCCAACCATGCCCTGGCCGGCGCGCTGGGCACCTGGGTCACCACGGTGCTTGGACCCGATGTGCTGCGATGGGTGCTTGGACTGTCCTTCCTGGCCATGGCCGCCTGGATGCTGATCCCCGACAAGCTCAACGCCGACGATGCCGACAACCAGGCGCCCCGCTTCGGTGTCTTTGGCACCACGCTGCTTGCCTTCTTCCTGGCCGAGATGGGCGACAAGACCCAGATCGCCACCGTGATGCTGGCCGCGCAATACCAAGCCTGGTTCTGGGTCGTCGCAGGCACCACACTGGGCATGATGATCGCCAACGTACCCGTGGTGTGGCTGGGCGAAAGAATCACCCGTCTGGTACCGATCCATATCGTGCACCGGGTTTCGGCGGCGGTGTTTGCCGCGCTTGGCGCCGCGGCATTGCTGGGCTGGGGTTGAGCCGCCCAAGATGACCCGCCTCTGCCGCGGCAGCGCTGGCGGGTGTGCAGGTGCGACCTTGAAGGCTTCGATTTATACTTCTCGCCAGCGCCGATTTGCTCCTGCTTGCGGGCGCCGGGCCTCAGGGTCCCGAAATTCAGCTAAAGAGGGGTCCCGCAACCCGGTTCCGCATCTCTGGCGCAACCGGGTTTTTTTTGTTCTGACCATGCTTGCCACACCGCAGTCGATGCCGTTCGAATCCCCCCTGCCCTTGCGCAGCGGGGCGTCGATCCGCGACTACGCCCTGTCGTACGAAACCTACGGCACCCTCAACGCCGACCGGTCCAACGCCGTGTTGATCTGCCACGCACTCAACGCCTCCCACCATGTCGCAGGGGTGTACGCCGGACAGGACAAGTCGGAGGGCTGGTGGGACAACATGATCGGTCCGGGAAAACCGGTCGACACCAACCGGTTCTTCGTCATCGGCATCAACAACCTGGGTTCCTGTTTCGGCTCGACCGGGCCGATGCACACCAACCCGGACACCGGCCGGGTCTATGGTGCCGATTTCCCGGTCGTCACCGTGGAGGACTGGGTCAACGCGCAGGCGCGTCTGATCGACGCACTGGGTATCACCCGGCTCGCCGCCGTGATGGGAGGCAGCCTGGGCGGCATGCAGGCCCTGTCGTGGACCCTGCAGTACCCACAGCGCGTCCGTCATGCGGTGGTGATCGCCAGCGCGCCCAACCTCACGGCAGAAAACATCGCCTTCAACGAGGTGGCGCGACGCGCCATCGTGACCGACCCCGACTTTCATGGGGGTCACTTCTATGAACACGGGGTGCTGCCACGGCGGGGTCTGCGCATCGCACGCATGGTGGGCCACATCACCTACCTGAGCGACGACGTCATGAACGAAAAATTCGGACGCAGCCTCCGGCCCCCCACACTCCCCGCTGCGCGTGGCTCGCTGCCCCCCGAGGGGGCTCGTCCGCCTGGGGGCGGCCCGGCGGCGGACGGCGCGATTCGCGACTACCTCTACTCTACGCAGGAGGTGGAGTTCCAGATCGAAAGCTACCTGCGCTATCAGGGCGACAAGTTCAGCGAGTATTTCGACGCCAACACCTACCTGCTGATCACCCGGGCACTGGACTATTTCGACCCGGCCCGCGCGCATGGTGGCGACCTCGGCGCCGCGCTGGCGGCAGCCACCAGCAAGTTCCTCCTGGTCAGCTTCACCACCGACTGGCGCTTCAGCCCCCAGCGCAGCCGCGAGATTGTCAAAGCCCTGGTCGACAACCGGCGCGACGTGAGCTACGCCGAGATCGACGCGCCGCATGGCCACGACGCCTTCCTGCTGGACGATCCCCGTTACATGGCCGTTGTCCGTTCCTACTTTGACCGGATTGCCGCCGAAGGATCCGCATCATGAGCGACGCATTGATCCAGCAGTCCATCGCTCGCCTCGTGCCCCAAGGGTCCCGGGTGCTCGACCTCGGCTGCGGCGACGGCGCCTTGTTGTCGTTGCTCCAGCGTGAACGCGGATGCAGTGGCTACGGCATCGAACTGGACGATGCCAACGTGCACGCCTGTGTGCAGCGCGGCGTCAACGTCATCCAGCTCAACCTCGACGAGGGCCTGGCGATGTTCGGCGACCGGTCTTTCGACGTGGTGCTGCAGATCGACACCCTGCAGCACCTGCGCAACGCCGAGACCATGCTGCGCGAGACCGCGCGCGTCGGGCGCCTGGGCATCGTGGCCTTCCCCAACTTCGCGCACTGGCCAAACCGGCTGAGCGTGCTGGGCGGGCGCATGCCCGTGACCCGCCGCCTGCCCTACCAGTGGTATGACACGCCCAACATCCGCGTCGGCACCCACGCCGACTTCGCGGTGCTGGCGCACAAGAATGCGCTGCGGGTGCTGGATGCGTTCGGGCTTCAGGACGGTCGCGAGATCCGTTTCCTGCCCAACCTGATGGCCGGCACCGCCGTGTTCAAGTTCGAACGCGGCTGAGCAGCGCCCTGCCTCACCTGCCTGACGGGCCGGCGGTTTCCCGTTCCACATCGGCCAGAAAGTCGTCCTTCTGCAGGTCGCTGGGGCGGGTTTCCGAGCCCAGCATGTTCCCGTAGACCTCGGCGAAGGTTTTCAGAATCTGCGCCAAAGGCAGGTCGTCGAAACTGCCGCGCTGGTGCACGTATTCCATGTGCCGCTGGCCCGAGCGGTCGAACGGGTGGTAGATCGAGTCGTGCTGGCCATCGAATTCCAGCGGCAACAGGCCGAAGCGCTCGCACAGCGCCAGGTTGAACGCCGGCGTGGCCTTGCGCCACGCGCCGTCGATCCAGATGTCGGTGTAGCCATGCCAGACGAAAAGGTCGGTCTTCATGGTCTGGCGCATGCGCTCGGTCGAGAGGTGGTTGCGCACGTCGGCAAATCCCAGTCGCGCCGGAATGCCCGCCGCCCGGCACACCGCGGCCAGCAGCGTGGCCTTGGGCACGCACCAGCCGTAGCCATTGGCCAGCACGGTGCTGGCCTTCATGCCAACGGGTGACAGGTCGATGCGGTACGGGTCGTAACGAAAGCCGTCGCGCACCGCATAGACCAGCGCCACGGCGCGTTCGCGCTCATTGGCGCCGTGCGCGTGCTCGGTGGCAAAGGCCCGCACAGCGGGGTGGTCGCTGTCGATGAAGGTGGTGGGTTGCAGGGTTTCGGGCGTCATGGGCGCATGATCCCAGAATTTGCGGTTCGCGCGGCCACGCTGGCGACAGGGGTGTGGGCCAGCGTGGCGCTGATACCATGAAGCCCAACGGGATGTCGGCTTCCTGGTTCTTCACGGACAGACGGTGTGCCGTCCAAGCGCTGGCAACCTGATGGACCCATTGCATGGACACCCTGCGCCAGCCTTTCCCCGTCTCCTTTGTCGATGCCCTGCGCTTCTGGCTCAAACTCGGCCTCATCAGCTTCGGCGGACCGGCCGGGCAGATCGCCATCATGCACCGCGAACTCGTGGAGAACCGTCGCTGGATCAGCGAGAAGCGGTTCCTGCACGCCCTGAACTACTGCATGCTGCTGCCAGGCCCAGAAGCGCAGCAGCTCGCCACTTATCTGGGCTGGCTGATGCACCGCACCTGGGGCGGCGTGGCGGCGGGCGTGCTCTTTGTGCTGCCATCCTTGCTCATCCTGATCGCGCTGAGCTGGGCCTACGTGGCCTTTGGCCACCTGGCGTGGATCGCCGGGCTGTTCTACGGCATCAAGCCGGCCGTGGCGGCGATCGTGCTGCAGGCGGTGCATCGCATCGGCAGCAAGACGCTGAAATCGCCCGCCAAGGCACCCATCCTGTGGGTCATTGCGTTGTCCAGCTTTGTGGCCATCGCCGTGCTGCACATCGCTTTTCCCTGGGTGGTGGCCGGCGCCGCACTCACGGGCTGGGTGGCGGCGCGGATTGCACCTGCGCAATTTGTCGCCGGTGGTGGGCATGGTGAGGCCACGGGCGCCCACCTGCCAGCGCTGATTGACGACGATACGCCGACACCGGCCCATGCCCGCTTCAGCAAAGCCCGGCTGGGCCGCGTGCTGGCGGTGGGCGCTTTGCTGTGGCTGCTGCCGATGGCCGCGCTGCTGGCCGGGCGTGGCTGGGACATGTCGCATGGCAACACGTTGGCTCAGATGGGCTGGTTCTTCACCAAGGCGGCGTTGCTGACCTTCGGCGGCGCGTACGCGGTGCTGCCCTACGTGTACCAGGGCGCGGTGGAACGGTTCCACTGGCTCACCGGGCCCCAGATGATCGATGGCCTGGCACTGGGTGAAACCACGCCTGGGCCTCTGATCATGGTGGTGGCCTTCGTCGGCTTCCTGGGTGGCTGGACGCGGCAGGTGCTGGGGCCGGACCACCTGTTCCTGGGCGCGGCGCTGGCCGCCACGGTGGTGACCTGGTTCACCTTCCTGCCGTCCTTCATCTTCATTCTGGCCGGCGGTCCGTTGGTGGAATCGACCCATGGCAAGCTGCACCTGACCACGCCGCTGGTGGCCATCACGGCTGCGGTGGTGGGTGTGGTTGCCAGCCTTGCTTTGTTCTTCATCGCACATGTTGCCCTTCCGACGCTGGGAAACGGGCAACCAGGCCTTGAAATCGACTGGATCGGCCTGTTTCTGGCCGCGACAGCATTCGTGGCGCTGCTGCGCTTCAAGCTAGGCGTGATTCCGGTGCTGGCGGCCAGCGCGCTCGCTGGTCTGGCGCTGCGGCTGGGCGGCTGGGCGTGAAGCGAACCCAGCGCGGTGCGCGAGGACCGGCCCGCACACACTGATGCTCACCCGCCCCGGGCTGTCTCTGGCAGCACGGCAGCCATGCCAGATGCCGAACCGTAGCGGCCGGTCGAGGCCCGCAACGGAGGAATTGACGCCCCACAGGCCATTTTTCAGACTAAATCTGCCAATTTCCAGCGTCAACCGGCCACCAGCAGCTATCATTTTGTGAGTTCCTGAAAGCATCCCATGCCCCGTTTCGCCGCCAACCTGTCCATGATGTACCCCGAACTGCCCTTTCTCGACCGCTTCGAGGCAGCGGCAAAAGACGGTTTCGAGGCCGTGGAATACCTGTTTCCATACGCGTACAGACCGGAGGAACTGGCCGCGCGTCTGAAGGCCAATGGCCTGCGGCAGGTGCTGTTCAACGCGCCGCCGGGCGGCACCGACGCCGCGTCGATCGACCGTGCCTGGGCCGCCGCCGACCGGGGAACCGCCAGCCTGGCGGGGCGGGAGCCCGAGTTTTTCGCCGGCGTGGCGCTGGCGCTGGCGTATGCGCGGGTGCTCGGCTGTCCGCGCATCCACCTGATGGCCGGCGTGCTGCCTCCGGACGCGGACCGCGTGGCGGCTCAGGCGACGTACGTGGCCAATCTGCGCTGGGCCGCCACCGAGGCGGCGCGGCAGGGTTGTGACGTGCTGATCGAGCCCATCAACACCCGCGACATTCCCGGCTTTTTCCTGAACCGCCAGGACCAGGCCCACGCGATCGTGGCCGAGATCGGCGCGCCCAACCTCCAGGTGCAGATGGACCTGTACCACTGCCAGATCGTCGAAGGCGACGTGGCGATGAAGATCCGCCAGTACCTGCCCACGGGCCGGGTCGGGCATTTCCAGATCGCGGGCGTGCCCGAGCGCCATGAGCCCGACATCGGCGAGCTGTGCTACCCCTACCTGTTCGGCGTGATCGACGAGGTGGCCGCGCAATGTGGCTGGGACGGCTGGGTCGGCTGCGAATACAAACCGAAGCGAGGCGGTGATGCGGGCGGCACGTCAAAAGGGCTGGGCTGGTTTGCCGCGCACCGGGCAAGGCGCTGATCACCCGCCAAGGCCGAACCTGACCGAGCGGGCCGGATCAGGGTTGTTGCCGCTCGAAATAGATGTCGTAGCGCTGTTTGGCCACGGCCTGGAAATAGACGCCCTTGAGGCGGTCGGTGACCGGGTCGTAGGTCAACTCGTAGGTGGAACCGTTGTAGCCGCCCGCCTGCAGCTCCAGGAACACCCGCAACCCCAGCCCATCGCGCGCGGCCTGCGCCCTGGCAAATGCAATCGGCTTGGGATTGAAGTACATCGCTTCGAGCTGGCCGTCGGCGCCGACGTTGCGGATCACGATGCCGTAACCGCCATCGGGGCGGATCCAGCGCCCGCGCAGCTTGTCCATCGCCACCGGCACAACAGCCCGGCTGGCGCCCGTCTGGGGAGCCGGGGTGCGTGTCTCCTGGGCCGAAGCCATCGCGGCCCAGGTCGTCAAGGTCACACCGGTCAAGACGGCAATCATTCGGCTGGATCTCTGCATGGATTTCATGCCGGCATTGTCACACCGCATGCCGGCTTCGTGCCGGTCGGTCCGGCCCTCCGACCGCCGCCGGTTCCTTCGGTGCGCCCATGTCTGGCGCCTTCAGACGACAATCGGTCCTCAACATGAACCCTGCCCCCTCCAGGATTCCAGTACGACGCACGCGCAGCGTGCGCCAACGCCTCGTCGCCCTCACGGTCTGCGCATGAACCGGTTCACCGCGCCGCTGCTCGCCTTTGCCGCCTTGCTCGTGGTCTTCGGAATCGGCCTCACGCTCAACCCGCGCGAGATCCCGTCGCCACTGGTCGGCAAACCGGCCCCGGCCTTCGATGCGGAGAGCCTGCACGATCCCGGCTCACGGTTTTCGCCCGCAGACCTGCGCGGCAAGGTGTGGTTGCTCAACGTCTGGGCTTCGTGGTGCGTGGCCTGCCGGGACGAGCACCCGGTCCTCGTGGCCTATGCCCGGACCCCGGGGGCGGCGCCGGTCATCGGGCTGAACTACAAGGACAAGCGCAACGACGGCCAACTCTGGCTCGCCCGCCATGGCAACCCGTACACGCTTTCGGTCTTCGACCCCGACGGTCGCATCGGGCTCGACTACGGCGTCTACGGCGTGCCCGAGACCTACCTGATCGACCGATCCGGCCGCATTCGCCACAAGCACAACGGCCCGGTGACACCCGAGGTGCTCGAAAAGACACTGTTGCCGCAGATCAACGAACTGCTCCGCTCACCGAACTGAAGGGCCCATGAACCGGCGGTGCCATGCACAATGCGCCGAACGTTCGCATCCATCCATGCAGAAACCTGACCGCCCGGCCCTGACCAGGACTTCAATACGCCCGTTTCACTGGCTCGTCTGGCTGTTGCTGGCATCGCCGTCGGCCTTGCTGGCCGCGGACGCCCGGGAGATCGCCCGGACCGTCTGCGCGGCCTGCCACGGGGTGGACGGCAACAGCGCCGACCCCGCGCACCCCAAGCTCGCCGGCATGGACCAGGAGTACCTGGTGCGTCAGCTCAGGGCATTCGCCGACGGCAAGCGCCGGGATGAGACCATGGCGGGCATCGTCGCCGCGCTGGATCCGGCGCAGTTTGCCGGACTCGCGGCCTATTACGGCACCCAGAAACCGACACCCGGCCAGGTGAAGGATCCGCAACTTGCGGCCAAGGGCCGTGCGCTGTTCGAGGACGGCAACACCGACACCGGGCTGCCCGCCTGCGCGGGCTGCCATCAGTCCGACGGCAAAGGCAACGCGCGCTTTCCGCGGCTGGCCGGGCAGCACCAGGCCTACACGCTGAAACAGCTGGCCGACTACAAGAGCGGGCGCCGCGCAACCGACCCGCTGATGACCACCGTCGGCAAACGGCTGAGCGCCGAAGAGGCCAAGGCGCTGGCCGAGTACATCGCCGGTCTCTGAGAGGAAGCCATGTTGTCCCGACGACTGCCCGGATTGCTGCTCGCCACGCTCGGTTGTTCCTTCGTGCTGGCCAGCCCGCCGCCGGAGGCCTGGAACGCGCCGTACCCGGAAAAGACCGCCGCGCTCGCCGCCAAGGGTGACGCCGCGCGCGGTGCTTCGGCGTTCGAGATTTGCCAGGGCTGCCACCGCGTGGGCGCGCTGGGTCGGCCCGATGGCAGTTACCCGCGCCTGGCCGGACAGCATGGCACGGTGCTGATCAAACAATTGACCGACGTGCGTTCCGAGCGGCGCGGCAACCCGAAAATGCTGCCCTTTGCCGACCACCAGGCGCTGACGGTGCAGGACATCGCCGACATCGCGGCCTACCTGCAGGCCTTGCCGGTTCCGGCCACCCAGGGCCAGGGCCCGGGAACGGACCTCGCGCGCGGGCAACGTCTTTATGAACGGGATTGCCAGATCTGCCACGGCCCGCGTGGGGAAGGCCAGGCCGAACGGTTCTTCCCCAGGGTTTCCGGCCAGCACTACCGGTACCTGCTGCGCGAGGGCCTCGCGCTCCGCGACGGTCAACGGCGCAACGTGCATCCCGAGATGTCCGCCGCGATCGCCAGGTACACCGACGACGAGCTGGCTGCGGTGTCGGACTACATGTCGCGCCTGCCGGTACAGGGTCGCTGAACGGGCGCCTGACCGGCGCTGAAGGTCAATGAGGTGCCTTGGGTTTTTCAGGGGCTTCCAGACGCGCGCGGTCGCCCAGACCCGAAGCCTCCACCACCTTGCGCTCGGCGATGCGCACCGCGCGGCCGATCTCCTCATAGGCCTCGCTGTCCTTGGGCAGCTTCTTCATCAGGCGACGCCAGAAATGCAGTGACTGCGCCCACTGTTGTTGCTGGTAGGCCGCAAGACCCGCCAGCTCCAGCGCCTTCTCGTCCTCATAGTCGAGGTCGAGCGCCTGCAAGATGAGCTCCATCGGCCGCCCCTGCAGGCTGCCCGACTTCAAGGCGATGGCCTCGGCCTGCTGTGACAGCATGCGCGCCTCCTTGGGCGCCAGCTGGGACGCGCGGGCAAACGCGCGCTCGGCATCGTCCGGGCGTTGCAGCACGATGTAGGCGCGCCCGAGCGTGAACCAGCCCTCGGCGTCATCGGGTTTATCCCTGAGCTTGGCTTCGAGCGCCTGGATCATCGCGTCGGTGTCGTAGGCGGCGTGCGCCTGCGTCAGAGCCTGTTCCTGCAGAATCGTCGGCGCGCCCAGGTACAGGTACAGCGCAGCGGTTGCCGCCGGCAGTGTGACCAGCAGGCCCAGGCTCAGCCAGCGGCGCACCGATCGCGAAGCATCTTCGGGCAGGCCCGCATCTACCAAGCTGGGGGCCCGCGCTTTGGTTGCGCGCCACAGGGGCACCAGCAGGACACCCAACGCCACCAGCACCAGAACGCCCACACCCAACCACAGGTTCATGCTTTCATCTCCGATGGCCGGCGCGCGCCCAGGGCCGCCAGAACGCCGCCGGCGAACATGAGCAAGGCGCCTGCCCACAGCCAGCCGACAAAGGGCTTGACGTACAGCTGTACGCTCCAGGCGCCGCCTGGCAGGGGCTCCCCGAGCGCGACGTAAACATCGCCCAGAAAACCGTACCGGATCGCGGCTTCTGTCATGGTGGTGCGCGACGAGCGGTACAGGCGCTTCTCCGGCTCCAGCAGGCCCAGGGGCTTGCCCTCGCGGGCCAGCTCCAGGGAGGCCCGCATGGCCGAGTAGTTTGAGGCCGGAACCTCGGTGGCGCCTTTGAACACGAAGGCGTAGGTGCCCAGCGTCGCGGTGTCGCCCGGACGCATCGCGACGGTGCGCTCGCTCTGGTAGGCCGACACCAGGCCCATGCCGATGATGCCGATCGCGAGGCCGGCGTGCGCGCAGCCCATGCCGAGAGCGCTGAGCGACAGGAAGCCCGCCTCGCGCCAGCGCGTGACCAGACTGCCGACGGTGCTCAGAATCATCCAGGCCCCCAGGCCCAGACCCAGTGCCGCCTGCCATCTGAAACCACCGAAGGCGAACGGGACGGTGAGGGCCAGCACCAGTGCGGCCAGCGCTTCCCAGCGCGCGCCGCCGAGCACGGTCGCGAGACGGTTGTGCCCCCAGCGCAAACGCGGTGCGATGCCCAGCAGCAACAGAACCGGCGCCATCATCGGAACAAAGACGGTGTTGAAATACGGCGGGCCAATCGACACCTTGCCCAGATCGAACGCGTCGAGCACCAGCGGATACAGGGTGCCGAGCAGCACCGTCGCCAACGCCGCGAGCAGCAGGACGTTGCCCAGCAGGATGGCGGTTTCACGCGAGACAGGCTTGAAGCCGGCGCCCGATCCGTCGCGCTGGCCGCCGGACTTCACGACGGCCGCGCGCCGTGCGAACAGCAGCAGCGAACCACCGATGACCGCCGCCAGGAAGACCAGGATGAACAGGCCGCGCAACGGATCCTGGGCAAAGGCATGCACCGACGACAGGACCCCCGAACGAACCAGAAAGGTCCCCACCAGCGACAGGGAAAACGCCCCCAGCGCCAGAAACACGGTCCAGACCTTGAGCTCACCCCGGCGTTCGGTCACCACCAGCGAATGCAGCAAGGCCGTACCGGCCAGCCAGGGCATCAGGGACGCGTTCTCGGACGGATCCCAGAACCACCAGCCGCCCCAGCCCAGCTCGTAATAGGCCCACCACGAGCCGACCATGATGCCCAGCGTCAGGAACGACCAGGCCACCAGCGTCCAGGGACGGGCCCAGCGGGCCCACGCCTGATCCAGCCGCCCGGAAATCAAGGCCGCGATCGCAAAGGCGAATGCCACCGAAAACCCCACGTAGCCCATGTACAGCAGGGGCGGGTGGATGATCATCCCGGGGTCTTGCAGCAGCGGGTTCAGGTCGCGCCCGTTGGCCGGAGCCGGGTGCAACCGCATGAACGGGTTGGACGTGAACAGGATGTAGGCCAGAAAACAGAAACTGAGCAGCCCCATGACGCCGGTCACGCGGGTCACGAGCTCGGTCGGCAAGCGGCGGCTGAAGCGCACCACGGCCACCGTCCAGCCGGCCATCAGCGTGGTCCACAACAGGAACGAGCCCTCGTGCGAGCCCCAGGCGGCGGTGAACCGGTACTCGACGGGCAGGTGCCGGGACGAATGATCCGCCACGTTCATCACCGAAAAATCGTTGACCAGGAACGACCAGATCAGCGCCAGGAAGCCCGCCAGAACAAACAGCAGCTGCCCGACAGCCGCCCCGCGCGCGAGCGCCATCAGGCCGGGATCGGTGCGCGCGGCACCCACCAGCCCCGCCACACCCTGCACCAGTGCGAGCTGCAATGCAAGGATCAGGGCCACGTGGCCCAACTCAGGAATCATGGTTTCAGAAAATGGAACATGAAAAAGGGGCGCGGAAGACCGCGCCCCTGGGATGGTACTGTGGCGCGACGACTACTTCGCCGCCGTCGCCGGAGCCGGGGCGGCCGCTGCCACCGGTGTTGCGGCCTTGGCGGCGATCGCGTCGTTCAACACCTTGATGCCAGCCTGCGATTCCACGACCGACTGGGTCAGGGACTTGCGGGCATAGGCCGGGTTGTGGAAACCGGCGGAGTTCTCGGCCGTCCACCATTCCCATTGCGTCTGTGCGTCGTCATGGTGCTTCTGGGCAGCCTTGATCGCTTCGGGTGGCACCCCTGCGGCGCGCGCCTTGGCAAAGGTGTCGATCAATTGGGCGAGCCAGAATTCAGCCTTGGCGATCTTGCCGCGGGTGTAGCTCTGGATCGCGTCGATCTGGTACTTGGCGTCCTGCTCGGTCATTTCGCCGTGGCACTTCACGCAGGTTTCCTTGAGCATGTAACGCGGCGATTTCTGCTGGTGGTTGGTGAAGGTCTTGCCGCCCTTTTCGACCTTGCCCATGTGGCAGTCTTTGCACTGCACGCCTTCGCGCTCGTGCTTGGACATCCAGAAGGTTTCGGTTTCGGGGTGCTGGATCTTGGACAGCGCGGCCCCGGTCACCGCGTGGCGGAAGTCCTTGAAGTTGCCGAACTTGTCGACCATCTTTTTGTTGTAGTCGAACACGTTGGACCACTGGAACAGGTTGGTTCGCTGGTCGGCCATCGTCACCGGCTTGTCGGCGCCGTTGGGACCGGCATTGGGCTCGATGCCCGGGTTGCAGTTGTATTCCACGTGGCACTGGGCACACATCAGCACGGAGTCGGGCTTGGACAACAGGCCGATGGCGCGGAATCCATCGCGGAACGTGACCTTCTTCATCGGGTTCTTTTCGCTCTTGGCCTTGTCATACGGGTAGGTTCCCTCGCCGCGGTCCACCACGGCCTGGATCAGCGCATCGCGCACGACGCGGGGCGCCGACGAGTGCGGGTCGTGGCACATGTAGCAGTTGAGCGCGTGATTGACGTCGCGGGCAAACTCGACCGGCTTGGACACGCGGCTCCACTTGGCTCGCGGGTCCGGATCGCCCATGTACTTCCACTTCAGGATGTTGTCGAAGGACTTGCAGTTCATGCAGACCGGGTTGGCCGCGGTGGCCGTGCCGGGCATGAAGATCTTCTGGTCGCTGCTGGCCGGGTCGAGGTCCTTCAGCACGACTTCCCACATATTGGTCAGGACGCTCTTGGAATCGGTGATGTAGGTCCAGTCCTTGAGCTGGAAACGCCCGCCGTAAGCGCGATCCACAATCAGGTGATCGAGGTTCATGAACACGTGGCTGCGGGGCTCGTTGTGCTCCCGCGTGAAGCCGTGCGGCGCCATGAGCTTGTCGAACAACGGCGACACCCCGCGCGCCGTGGCCTTCTCGAGCTTGGCGCCGGATTCATGGTTGACCGTCGCGAACGAGTTGAACTGCTCCTGGTGGCAGGTGGCGCAGGCCGCGTGGTCGGTGCGCGTGCCGATGGACTGGTTGATGCCGTCGGCCTTGCCATTCTTGGCGAGGTGGTTTTCCGCCCCCGTGTGGCAGTAGGCGCAGTTCACATTGGCGTGCTTGCTGTTGAGGTGGAATTCCTTGATGTCCTTGTGGCAGCTGTAGCAGTTGTTGACGTCGACAAACTTGATCTTGGACTCGGCCGACTTGGCCAGGTTGCCCTTCATCTGCTGCAGCGTGGCGTCCTGCTGCTTGGCGTAGGCCGGATCGGGCCCTTTGGATTGCGCCATCGCCACGCCAAGAATGGCCGTTGCACACACTGCAACCAAGCCTCTGAGCCAACTGCCTGCTTTCATGTTGATTCTCCTGACAAGCTCATGGGGACATCCCCCGGGCGCGAGTCTAGGACAAAAGACCACGCACCAAAAGGGGGAAAGCCGGCATCGTGTACGCGGTTCCACAGTTTTTCCACGGCGGTTGATGTGCGTCAACCGTAGCAGCGCAGGGTCGCCGCGACGTTGCTACTATGATTTTTGTAGCTTTCAGTGGCCATTCCGCGCTGGGATCAGGTGCTTTTCATGCATCAAATGGCAGGAACCCCACGGTTTGACCCCGTCGCGCGGCCAGGCGCCACCCCGGCAGCGCGGTGGTCGCAGTTCGCTCCCGCCGCTCAAGCGGCAAGCGGCCCGACCCGTCCTTGCAAGCAAGAGCAAGCGGGTCGCAACAACCCGGTGGGGCGCGGCGATCGGCGCGTTCGGCTTCATTGCGCGATCCTTCGGCCGGGCTGTCGCACGGGGATGCCAAAATGAGGCCGTGTCAGGTTTTCGATCACCCTCCATGCCCTCCCTTCAACCGAACCACCTGCTGGCGCACGCCCTGCAGGCAGGCCGTTGCCGCGATCCCTTTTCGCACCTCGGGCCGCACCGGGACGCGGCGGACGGCTGGGTCGTGCGCGCTTTCCTGCCGGGGGCAACCGCGGTGCGTGCGCTGGCCGCTGACGGCGGGGCGGTGTTGGCCCACCTGACCGACGCCGAAGGTCTGGGCCTGTTCGCTGGCCATGTCGGTGGCCTTGACCGGCCGCACTACCGCTTGGCCGTCGAGTTTGGTGACCGGCGCTTCGAGCTCGAAGACCCCTACCGTTTCGGCCCCTGGCTCGGCGAGATGGACGTCTGGCTGCTCGCCGAAGGGCGGCACCTGCGGCCGTGGCAGAAACTCGGTGCGCACCCGACCACCCTCGACGGCACGCCGGGTACCGCGTTCGCCGTCTGGGCACCCCATGCGCAGCGCGTCTCGGTGGTGGGCGACTTCAACGGCTGGGACGGCCGACGCCATCCGATGCGCTGGCGCGCCGAATGCGGTGTGTGGGAAATCTTTCTGCCCCAGGTGCTGGCCGGTGCCTTGTACAAGTTCGAAGTCATCGACGAACAAGGCCTTTGCGTGCTCAAGTCCGACCCCTACGCGCGGCGCAGCGAGGGTCCGCCGGGCAACGCCGCGGTGGTCTGCGCCAAGCCGCCGGCATCAAACCGGCGGCTTGCGGGCGCCGCGGGCGGCGAATCGGCGCCCATGGCCATCTACGAGGTGCATGCGGGCTCGTGGCGCCGACCGGACGGCCGCATACCCGACTGGGACGAGTTGGCCGCCACGCTGGTTCCGTACGCGGCCGACATGGGCTTCACGCACATCGAGCTGTTGCCGGTGAGCGAACACCCGTTCTATGGCTCCTGGGGCTATCAGCCCACCGGCCTGTACGCGCCCACCGCGCGCTATGGCTCACCCGAGGCCTTGTGCCGCTTCATCGACGCGGCCCATGCCGCTGGTCTGCGCGTGATCCTGGACTGGGTGCCGGGACACTTTCCGGCCGACCCGCATGCGCTGGCCCGATTCGATGGCAGCGCGCTGTACGAGCACGCCGATCCGCGCGAGGGTTTTCATCGCGACTGGAACACGCTGATCTACAACTTCGGCCGCCACGAGGTGCGCAATTTCCTGGTCGGCAACGCGTTGTACTGGATCGAGCAGTTCGGTGTGGATGGCCTGCGGGTGGACGCCGTGGCGTCCATGCTGTACCGCGACTACAGCCGGCCGGCCGGCGAATGGGTGCCCAACCGCGACGGCGGGCGCGAGAACTACGAAGCGATCGACTTCCTGAAACTGGCCAATCAAACCTTGCACCGGGAGGCGCCCGGCGTGCTGACCATGGCCGAGGAATCCACCGCGTTCCCGCGCGTCACCGGCGATCCCCACCATGGCGGGCTGGGCTTCGACTACAAGTGGAACATGGGCTGGATGAACGACACGCTGGCCTATTTTTCGCTCGACCCCCTGTACCGGCGCTGGCACCACGACCGCATCACGTTCGCCATGATGTACGCCTACAGCGAACGTTTCGTGTTGCCGCTCTCGCACGACGAGGTGGTGCACGGCAAGGGCTCGCTGCTCGGCAAGATGGCGGGCGACCCCTGGCAGAAGCGCGCCAATTTGCGCGCCTTGTACGCGCTGATGTGGGCATTCCCCGGCAAGAAGCTGCTGTTCATGGGCTGCGAACTGGCCACGCCATCAGAATGGAACCACGACGCGGAGCTGGACTGGGGCTTGCTGCACGATCCCGCGCATGCTGGGATCCAGCGCCTGGTGCGGGATCTCAACCACCTGTACCGCGCCCAACCGGGCCTGCATGCACGCGACACCGATCCCGGCGGCTTCTGCTGGATCAGCGCCGACGACCGCGACAACTCGGTATTCAGCTTTCTGCGCTTCGGCCACACGCCCGCCGACACGGTGGCCGTGGTCTGCAACCTCACGCCGGTGCCACGTGACGGCTACCGGATCGGTCTGCCTCATGCGGGCGCCTGGTCGGAATGCCTGAACACCGACTCGGCCCACTACGGCGGCACCAACGCCGGCAACCAGGGCCGGGTCCGGACCGAGGAGTTTCCGATGCACGGTCACGCCTGTTCGGTCGCGCTGCACCTGCCGCCCCTGGCCGTGCTCTGGCTGAAATGGGAATCCGCGGCATGAGCCTGGCATCAGGTGGCGTCCCGACACCGGTCTGCGAACCCGGCCGGCCGTGGCCCATGGGCGTCGTTCCGGCGCTGATCGGTGGTCGCGCCGGCATCAACGCGGCCGTTCCGGCGCCGCACGCCACGGCGGTGGAACTGTGCCTGTTCGACGACGAGGGCCGGCAGGAAACCGCCCGCATTCGCCTGGCCGCGCGCACGGACAACATCTGGCACGGTTTTGTGGCCGGTCCCGGGGCGGGACAGCGGTACGGTTTGAGGGTCCACGGACCGTGGCAGCCCGAGGCCGGCCATCGTTTCAACCCGTTGCGCCTGCTGATCGACCCCTGGACACGTTCCCTGTCGGGCCCGCTGGCACGGTTGGCCAACGAGATCGGTTACCGCGCCAGTGCCCCACACCAGGCCTGCGCCCATGACAACGCCGAGCGCGTGCCGCGCTGCCGGGTCGTCGACATCGCGGAGGAACTGCGCGCCGGCGCGGCGATCATGCCCGGCCCGGAGACGCCAATGGCACGCACCGTGCTGTACGAGGCCCACGTCAAGGCGCTGACCGTGCTGCACCCAGCGGTTCCGGCTGAACAGCGTGGCAGCTACGCCGGCCTGGCCAGCGCGCCGATGCTGGCGCATTTCAAGCGCCTGGGCATCACGGCCCTGTGCCTGCTGCCGGTGCACCTGCACATCGACGAGCACCACCTGGTCGAGCGGGGCATGACGAACCATTGGGGCTACAACACCCTGGCCTTCTTCGTGCCCGATCCGCGTTACGCCAGCGTCGCCGCCCGTCGGGGCGATGCCGACGACGCCGGCGTGCGTGCCGAGTTCCGAACCATGGTCGACACGCTGCACCGGCACGGCATCGAGGTCATTCTGGACGTGGTCTACAACCACAGCGCGGAAGGCAACGCCCTGGGACCCACCTTGTCCTGGCGCGGCCTGGACCATGCGGCCTGGTACGCCCTGGACCATCACGGCCGCCATCTCAATCCCAGCGGCTGTGGCAACACCTTCAACATGGGCAATCCGCACGTCGTGCAGATGATCATGGACAGCCTGCGCTGGTGGGTTCAGGCCTACGGCGTGGACGGATTCCGCTTCGACCTGGCCACCGCGCTGGGGCGGGAACCAGGCCATGGCCACCGGTTCAACAACCAGGCGCCGCTGTTTTCCGCCATGGCGCAGGATCCGGTGCTGGCACGCATCAAGCTCATCGCGGAACCGTGGGACATCGGTCACGCCGGCTACCAGACCGGTCATTTTGGCGCGCGCTGGCACGAATGGAACGACCAGTTCCGTGACACCGTGCGCGCGTGGTGGCTGGGACACCCCTGCACACGCGGGCAGATCGCGCGGCGCCTGGCGGGCTCCAACGACCTGTTCCAGGCCAGCGGGCGCAGCCCGCTGGCCAGCATCAACATGGTGACCGCCCACGATGGGTTCACGCTGGCGGACCTGACCGCCTACCGGCACAAGCACAACGATGCCAATGGCGAGGACAACCGCGACGGCCACAACCACAACCTCAGCGCCAACGGCGGCGAGGAGGGCCCAAGCAACAACCCGGAGATTCTTCAGCGTCGCGCAAAATGGCGCCGCGCCCTGCTGGCCACACTGCTGTGCGCGCAGGGCACGCCGCAATTGCTGGCCGGCGACGAGATGGGGCACAGCCAGCAGGGCAACAACAACGCCTATTGCCAGGACAACGCGCTGACCTGGCTGGACTGGGCATCGGCCGACCGGGCGCTGACTGACTTCGTGGCCGCGCTGGTACACCTGCGCCAGCGCTACCCGGGGTTGCGCCATCCACAGTGGTTCCACGGCGAGGACGGCGCGACGGGCCCGCTGCCCGACATCGCCTGGAGAACCGCCGACGGCGCCCCGCCCGACAAGTTCGCCTGGGAACGACCCGACGGCCGGCTCCTGTGCTGCGTCATCACCGTCGGTGAAGGAAGCAAACCCGCTCGCGAGCGGCTGGTGCTGATCCTCGCGGCCGGGGACCACGCGTCCGAGGTGCGACTGCCCGAGGGAACCTGGCACATCGCGCTGGACAGCGGCATTGGTTATGTTGCCGCGCCCGGCGGACCACCGCCGGTTGACGCCACCGATGTGCTGCGGGTCGTGCCGCCGAGCGTCATGGTTCTGGTCCAGCCGCTGGAACACAGTGCCCGTTCCGAACCGGAGCCGTCAACATGACCCGACCCGCACCCGGCCACCCGCTGCTAACCCGCCGCAGCAGCGGTGTGCTGCTGCACCTGACCAGCCTGCCGGGCCGCCACGGCAGCGGCGATCTCGGTGTGGCCGCCCGGCACTTCGTGGACTGGCTGGCCCTGGCGGGCCAGACGCTGTGGCAGATCCTGCCACTGACCCCGCCCGGAGCGGGACAGTCGCCCTACCAGAGTCCGTCCGCATTCGCGGGCAGTCCGTGGCTGGTCGATCTGGACGATCTGGTGGCCTGTGGCTGGCTGAAGCCGCTGCCCGACCCCCATTTCGATGTGCGGCATTGCGATTTCAACCGGGTGATCCCCTACCGGCTCAACGCCCTGCGCGCGGCGTGGCAAGGGTTCGTCGCCCATGGCAGCGATGCGGATCGGGAGGCGCTGGCCGCCTTCACCCGCTCACAGGCCGACTGGCTGGACGACTACGCGCTGTTCATGGTGCTTCAGGACCGCCACGGCCCTGCCTGGACCCGGTGGCCGTTGGCGCTGGCGCGCCGCGACCGGCAGGCCCTGACCGCAGTGCGCGACAAGGCGGTGGCCGAACTGGGTTTCTGGCACTTCGTGCAGTGGCGGTTTCACGCGCAGTGGCACCGCCTGCGCGAATACGCCCACACGCGCGGCGTGCACATCGTCGGCGACGCGCCGATCTTCGTCGCGCACCAGAGCGCGGACGTCTGGGCGCGCGCGGACCAGTTTCTGCTGGACGCGCAAGGCGAGCCGACGATGGTCGCCGGCGTGCCGCCCGACTATTTCAGCGCCACCGGCCAGCGCTGGGGCAATCCGCTGTACCGCTGGGATGCGATGGAACGCGATGCCTTCACCTGGTGGAAACAGCGCCTGGCGCACCTGTTTTCGCTGGTCGATGTGGCACGTCTGGACCACTTCCGCGGCTTCGAGGCGTTCTGGGAGATCCCCGCCACCGACCCGACCGCGGAAGGCGGGCGTTGGCGCGAAGGCCCTGGCGAGGCCTTCTTCGCGTCCATCCGGGACACACTGGGTCCTTTGCCGGTCATCGCCGAGGATCTGGGTGTCATCACCGAAGGTGTCACCCGCCTGCGTCGGGCCTGCGGATTCCCGGGCATGCGGGTGATGCAGTTCGCATTTGCCGACACCGCGCGCAACCCGTACCTGCCACACAACTTCGGCCGCTGCACGGTGGCCTACACCGGCACCCATGACAATGCCACCACCGTGGGTTGGTGGGCCCAGGCCAGCGAAGCCGAACGCCGCGCGGCCCGCGACTACCTCGGATCGATGGCCGACCGTGAAATCCACTGGGCCATGATCCAGGCGCTTTCGCAGTCGGTGGCCAACACCGTGGTCACGCCGCTGCAGGACGTGCTGGGCCTGGATGCCCACCACCGCATGAACACCCCCGGGCAACCCGATGGTTGCTGGACCTGGCGTTTTGACTGGCCCGACGTCGGCAACGAGCCGGCCCCCCGGCTGGCATCGCTGGCCCGGGCCCACGGTCGCACCTGACAGGCAAACGGATGCGAGTGCCCGCCGCCGTCATCGTTTTCAAGACGCCCATCATTGACCCAGGAGAACCCACATGACCCACCCCGAGCCCCATCAGTTGGCGCGACGCACCATCGGCCTGGTGCTGGCCGGCGGCCGTGGCTCAAGGCTGCACGCACTGACCGACCGCCGCGCCAAGCCCGCCGTCTATTTCGGCGGCAAATTCCGCATCGTCGATTTCGCGCTGTCCAACTGCCTGAATTCCGGCGTACGCCGCATCGGCGTGGTCACGCAGTACAAGTCGCACAGCCTGCTGCGTCATTTGCAGCGCGGCTGGTCGTTCCTGCGCAGCGAGTTCAACGAGTTCATCGACCTGCTGCCCGCGCAGCAGCGCATCGACGAAACGTCCTGGTACCAGGGCACGGCCGACGCCGTGTTCCAGAACCTCGACATCCTGATGGCGGAGCAGCCCGAATACATCCTCATCCTGGCCGGTGACCACATCTACAAGATGGACTACGCCAACCTGATCGCCGACCACGTGGCGCAGGGCGCCCCCTGCACGGTGGCCTGCATCGAGGTGCCGCTGGCCGAGGCCAGCGCGTTCGGGGTGATGGCGGTGAATGCGCAGCGGCGCATCGTGCGCTTCGACGAAAAGCCGGCCCGCCCCGCCCCGATGCCCGGACGCGAAAGCCACGCGCTGGCCAGCATGGGCGTCTACGTGTTCGACGCCGCCTACCTGTACGAAGCCCTGAAGGCCGACGCGGCCGCCCACGGCTCCAGCCGCGACTTCGGCAAGGACCTGATCCCGGCAATCGTCGGCCGGGGCGAAGCGGTGGCGCACCCGTTCGGCCTGTCCTGCGTCAAGAGCGGCTCGGACGCGCCGGTCTACTGGCGCGACGTGGGCACCATCGACGCCTACTGGGCCGCCAACATCGACCTGACCGGCATCACGCCGGACTTGGACATGTACGACCGCCAGTGGCCGATCTGGACCCACCAGGAACAGCTGCCGCCCGCCAAGTTCGTGTTCGACGACGAAGGCCGGCGCGGCATGGCGGTCGACTCGCTGGTCTCGGGCGGCTGCATCATCTCGGGCGCGTATGCACGGCGCTCGGTGCTGTTCTCCAAGGTCCGGCTGCACTCCTACAGCCAGGTCGAAGAAGCGGTGCTGCTGCCCGAAGTCGATGTGGGGCGCGATTGCAAGCTGCGCAAGGTGGTCATCGACAAGGGTTGCCGCATCCCGGATGGCCTGTCGATCGGGTTTGACGCCGCCGAAGACGCGCGCCGCTTCTTCCGCACCGAACAGGGCGTGGTGCTGGTAACCCAGGAGATGCTGGAGCGCCTCCAGGACGCGGCACCCCCCGGCAAGGACCGCGCGTGAACAGCCTGTACGTCTGCGCGGAGGTCTACCCCCTGCTCAAGACCGGCGGTCTGGCCGACGTGAGCGCCGCTTTGCCGGCGGCGTTGCGCGCCGAGGGTCTGGATGTGCGCCTGTTGTTGCCGGGTTTCGACCCGATCGCGGCCGGCTTCGTGGCCGATGGCACGCCACTGGGCCTGCCCGCTTCCGGCGGCCCCACGGTGGCGCACACACTGACGCCACGGCCGGTGATCGTGCCCGGCAAGCTGGTCGCGACTGGCCAGAGCGCCTACCTGCTGGACGCGCCCGCCCTGTATCGCCGTCATGGCGGCCCCTACCAGGACGCCCAGGGCCATGACTGGCCCGACAACGCGGCCCGGTTCGCGCTGCTGGGATGGGCCGCGGCCTGGCTCGGCGCGGGGGGTGACCCCGCCTGGCGGCCCGATGTGGTTCACGCCCACGACTGGCATGCCGGGCTGGCACCGCTGTACCTGCAACGCCTCACCGGCGCCGGCCCACGGCCGGCCACCGTTTTCACCGTGCACAACCTTGCCTACCAGGGCTTGTTCGGTGCCGACACGCTGGGTGCGCTGGGACTGCCGGACGCGCTGTACCGCTTCGACGGCGTCGAATTCCACGGCCACGTGTCGTTCATGAAAGCAGGGCTGCAGTTCGCCGATGCCATCACCACCGTCAGCCCGCGGTACGCGCGTGAAATCATGACACCGGAACAGGGCTGCGGCATGGATGGCCTGTTGCGCCACCGCGCCGACCGGGTCAGCGGCATTCTCAACGGGGTGGACTACGGGGTCTGGGACCCTGCGACCGACCCGTTTTTCGCATCGAACTTTGACCACGACCGCCTGGACGGCAAGGCCGCTGCCAAGTTGGCCTTGCAACGAGAGCTGGGCCTGGAGCAAGGTGCGGATCGGTTGCTGTTCGGCGTCGTGTCGAGGCTGAGCGATCAGAAAGGTCTGCACCTGCTGCCCGAGGTGATCGACGAACTGGTGGCAGCCGGCGGGCAACTGGCCGTGCTGGGCAGTGGCGAGGCCGGCATCGAGGCGGCCATTCAGCACGCCGTTCATCGCCACCCCCGTCAGGCGGTGCTGCGCCGCGGCTACGACGAGGTGCTGGCGCACCGCATCATCGCCGGCGCCGACGTGCTGCTGGTGCCGTCGCGCTACGAACCCTGCGGGCTGACCCAGCTCTATGCCTTGCGCTACGGCGCCTTGCCCCTGGTGCATGGCGTCGGCGGGCTGGCCGACACCGTCACCGACTGCTCGCTCGAGGCGCTGGCCGATCACAGCGCCAGCGGTTTCGTGTTCCACGAGTTCGGCCCCCAGGGCCTGCGCGAGGCCCTGCGCCGCGCTTTCGAATTGGCCCGGCACCCCGCGCAATGGCGTGCTGTGCAGACCCACGCCATGCGATTGCGTTTTGACTGGCGCGACGCCGCCCGGGCCTACGGCGCGCTGTACCGACGCCTGACGGACGCTGGCGGCACGGCGCTTGCATGAGGCCCATCGGACCGACAGCCTTCTGACACCCCGACCCCGGACGAGACCATGCCCAGCGCCCAGCCCTTCTATTTTGACCACCCCACCAACACCGTCGATGCGCTGCGCCGCTCGATCGCGAACCGCCTCGTCTACGCCGTCGGCAAGGACGTGCGCTCGGCGACACAACGCGACTGGCTGTTCGCGATCCTGTACGCGGTGCGCGACCGGATCATGGACGGCTGGCGCGACTCACTGAACGCCGCCGCCGAACAGGATGCCAAGCGGGTGTACTACCTTTCGGCCGAGTTCCTCACCGGGCGGGTGCTGACCAACGCACTGATGGCCGTCGGCATCTACGACGACACCCGCACCGCCTGCGCGCAGCTGGGCGCTGATTTCGACGCCTTGCTGGACTTGGAGGCCGATCCCGGGCTCGGCAACGGCGGACTGGGCCGGCTGGCCGCCTGTTTTCTGGACTCGATCGCCACGCTGGGCCTGCCCGGCATGGGCTACGGCATCCGTTACGACTACGGCATGTTCGCCCAGCGCATCGTCGACGGGCGCCAGGTCGAAGAACCGGACGGCTGGCTGATCAACGGCAACCCCTGGGAATTCATGCGCCCCGAACTGAGTTATTCGGTGCGTTTCGGCGGCCGGCTCACGTCCGAAGGCGGCCGCGTGCGCTGGGTCGATACCGACGATGTGGTGGCCACCGCCTACGACAACGCGGTGCCCGGCTACCAGCTCACCTCGGTCGCCACGCTGCGCCTGTGGTCGGCGCGCGCCACCAGCGCGATCAACCTCGCCGCGTTCAACAAGGGCGACTACATCGGCGCGGTGGAGGCCAAGAACCAGTCGGAAAACGTCTCGCGCGTGCTGTATCCCGACGACAGCACCGAGCACGGGCGCGAACTGCGGCTGCGACAGGAGTTCTTCTTCGTGAGCGCCTCGCTGCAGGACCTGCTGCGCCGTTTCCTGCGCGACCACGGCAGCCTGGACATCCTGGCCGACAAGGTGGCCATCCACCTCAACGACACCCACCCGGCGCTGGCAGTGCCGGAGCTGATGCGCCTGCTGATCGACGAACACCAGATGGACTGGGACGGCGCCTGGGCCCAGTGCGGCCGCATCTTCAGCTACACCAACCACACGCTGATGCACGAGGCGCTGGAAACCTGGCCGGTGGACCTGCTGGGCCGCGTGCTGCCGCGCCATCTGCGCATCATCTTCGACCTCAACGCCCGCTTCCTGGCCACCCTGCACGAAAGCCATCCGGGTGAACCCGACCTGTTGCGCCGGGTATCGCTGATCGACGAACACGGCCCCCGGCGCGTGCGCATGGCCTACCTCTGCGTGCTGGCCAGCCACAAGGTCAACGGCGTGTCGGCGCTGCACAGCGAGCTGATGCGCCAGACCATCTTCGCCGACTTTGCCCGCCTGTTCCCGCAGCGCTTCTGCAACAAGACCAACGGCGTTACGCCGAGGCGCTGGCTGGCCCAGGCCAACCGGCCGTTGGCAACGCTGATCGACGACCGCATCGGTCCGGCGTGGCGACGCGACCTCGATGAACTGGGCGCGCTGCGCGAACTCGCCAACGAACCCGCGTTCAACAACGCGGTGCGCCTGGCCAAACAGCAGAACAAACGCCGGCTGGCCGACTACATCTCGCGCGAACTGGACATCCGCATCGATCCGGACAGCCTGTTCGACGTGCAGGTCAAACGCATGCACGAGTACAAGCGGCAATTGCTCAACGTGCTTCATGTCATCACGCGTTACCACCAGATCCTGGCCAATCCCCAGGGCAACTGGGTGTCCCGCACCGTGATCTTCGGCGGCAAGGCGGCGTCGGCCTACCAGATGGCGAAGCAGGTGATCCGCCTGATCAACGATGTCGGCCGCGTGGTCAACGCCGATCCGGTGGTGGGCAACCGCCTGAAGGTGGTGTTCGTTCCGAACTACCGCGTGACGCTGGCAGAACTGATCATTCCCGCCGCCGACTTGTCGGAACAGATCTCGACCGCGGGCACCGAAGCCTCCGGGACCGGCAACATGAAATTCGCGCTCAACGGGGCGCTGACCATCGGCACCTGGGACGGCGCGAACATCGAGATTGCCGAACACGTGGGGCTGGACAACATCTTCATCTTCGGCAACCGAACCGAGCGGGTGGCCGAACTGCGCGCCCAGGGTTACCGGCCACGACACTGCTACGAGTCCAACTACGAGTTGAAGACGGCCATCGACCGCATTGCCGACGGAGCGTTCTCGCCGGAAGAACCCGAGCGCTACCGCGACGTCACCAACGCCCTGCTGGAATCGGACCACTACCAGCTGCTGGCCGATTTCGAGGACTATGTCGCAACGCAGCGTCGCGTCGACGACCTCTACCGTCGCCCGTCCGAATGGACCCGCCAGGCGATCCTGAACATCGCGGGCATGGGCAGCTTCTCGTCCGACCGCACCATCCGCGAATACGCCGACGAAATCTGGGGCATCAAGCCGCTGTCGACGGGTCACACGGCGGCGTGAGGTTTTCGCGGGCCGGTACCGCTGTTCTACGATAGCCACCCGCCATGCCGCACAACGACTTCGCCACCCTCTTCGACTGGTTGCCCCTGGGTGCTTACCGCAGCAGCCTGGAGGGTCGCCAGCTGCGGGCCAATCCCGCGCTGGTCCGCCTCAACGGCTTCGATTCGGAAGCCGAGATGCTGGCGTCGGTGAACGACATCGCCGGCCGCTGGTACGTGCAGGCGGATCGGCGCGAGGCGTTCCGCGCGCTGCTGGAAGCAAACGGCGAAGTGCACGATTTCATCTCGGAGGTCTACCGCTACAAGTCCCGCGAACGCATCTGGGTCCGGGAACACGCGCGCGTTGTGCCCGATGCCGACGGGCGGCCGATGTTCTATGAAGGCACGGTGGAGGACATCACCGACAGCGTGCGCGCGACCGACGCCCTGGCGGTTACGCTGCAAAACATCGACCAGGGCATCATGCGTTTCGCCGCCGATGGCCGCTGCGTGTTTTTCAATGAGCAGGCACTTGCGTTGCTCGAACTGCCGACCGATCTGATGCAACGCCAGCCCACCGCGCACGAGCTGGTACTCTGGCAGCAGGCACGCGGCGATTTCGGTGAAGACCTGGGCTGGTTGGACTCCGATGACGATCGCGCTTTTCTGGCCGACATCATCCAAGGCCGCAATCCGGCTGCGGCGCACCACGTGCCGATCCGGAACTATGTTCGCCGCACACGCCAGGGCCGCACCCTGGAGGTCCGAACCCGCAGCCTGCCCGATGGTGGATCGGTGCGAACCTACACCGACATCACCGGGCATGCGCAGGCCCAGGAGGCGCTGGCCTACCGGCAGGCGATGTTGCGTGCGCTGGTCAACAACATTCCCGACCGGATCTGGCTCAAGGACGCCAACGGGGTTTACCTCCTGTCCAATCCGGCGCACCAGCGCCAGCATGGACTGAGCGAGCAGCAGATCATCGGCAAGACGGCTATGGAGCTGTTCGGCGACCGATACGGCACGGAATACCGCGATGCCGACCTCGTGGCCATGGCCAGCACCGCGCCCCTGGTGTACGAAGACCGGCTGGTCGACCGCCAGACTGGCGCGGTTCAATACTACGAACTGGTCAAGGTGGCCATGCGCGACGCGCAGGGGCGCTGCACTGGCTTGCTGGGCATCGCGCGCGACATCACGGCGCGCAAGCGCACCGAGTCCGAGCTGATCGCCGCACGCGACGCCGCCGACGCCGGAAACCGGGCCAAGGCAGAATTTTTGGCCAACATGAGCCACGAGATTCGCACCCCGTTGAATGCGGTCATCGGCATGAGCGATCTGTTGCTGCAGACGCCGCTGACCGAGGCTCAGAAGGAGTTTGCCGGCATCGTTCGGACCAGCAGCGAAACCTTGCTGGCGTTGATCAACGGCATCCTCGATTTTTCGCGGCTGGAATCGCGCCAGGTTGAACTGGAGAGCGAGCCTTTCGAGCTCGCGGCATGCCTGGACGATGCGCTTGACCTGTGCTGCGGCGCGGCCCGCGAAAAGGGTGTGGATCTGTCGTACTGGATCGACGACGCGGTGCCGCGCCGCGTGATCGGCGACAGTGCCCGGCTGCGCCAGGTGCTGGTGAACCTGATCGCCAACGCGGTCAAGTTCACCGCCGAGGGTGAGGTGTGCGTCGGTCTGAGCTGGCACCGCGCTGACAGCGGTGCCGCGCTGCTGCGCGGATCGGTGCGCGACACCGGCATCGGCATTCCCGCTGACCGCATGGACCGGCTGTTCCGCTCGTTCAGCCAGGTGGACGCTTCGACCACACGGCGCTTTGGCGGCACCGGCCTGGGTTTGGCCATCTGCCAGCGGCTGCTGACCCTGATGGGCGGGCGCATCGGGGTGGAGTCGAACCCCGGCGTCGGCTCCTGTTTCGAGTTCGAACTGCCCTGCATCAGCGCGACGCCGCCCGACCGGCCCGAGCGCGCCGACCCGCCCGGTGCGCTGGTCGGGCGCGACCTGCTGCTGGTCGCGCCAGAGCGTGCGAGCCGCGACGTCCTGGAGCGCCTGGCCCGCCGCTGGGGCATGCGGGTGCTGGCCTTGCACGGGTGGGATGGGGCGCAGGCCCGCCTGCTCAATCCGACGCCCCCCGATGTCGTGATCGTGGACCTGGACTGGCACGATGCCAACGGGCGCAACGGTTTCGATCTGCTGCATGACCTGCTCGATCACCCGACACACCGCGCCCTACCGCTGATGGCGCTCGTGCGCGCAGCGAGCAATGGCGCGCATCCGGTCCTGCCGGCGCGGGTTCGCGCCCTGACCAAGCCGCTGCGACACCGGCCCTTGCACGACACCCTGTGCGAGCTCATGGGCCAGACGCCGGTGCCCGCACCGCCGCCACGTGCACCAGCCGACAAACCGCTGCTCGCCTCGCGCCTGCCGCTGCGAATCCTGCTGGCCGAAGACAACGCGGTGAACCTGCGCGTGTCCTCGCTGATCCTCAACGGACTGGGCTACGACATCCAGATCGCCACCGATGGCCACGAGGCGGTCGCGGCCGTCTGCCAGGCGGCGTCGGGACCCGGCTTCGACGTGGTGCTGATGGACATGCAAATGCCCGAAATGGACGGGCTGGAAGCCACCCGGCAGATCCACGGGCACCTGCCACCGGCACGACGGCCCTGGATCGTCGCGATGACCGCCAGCGCCATGGCCGAAGACCGCGACGCCTGCCTGACCGCCGGGATGGACGATTACCTGAGCAAGCCGGTGCGCGCCGCAACCCTGGCCGCCGCGCTGGAGCGTGCGGCGGCCGCGCTGGCGCATCGGCGCACCGCCCCGCCTTGATAACGCGAGCCAATCCCGCTCGCTGGCAGGGATGGTCTTGAGCGCGTACAGTGGGGGCATGCCACGCACCACAGCCGTCTGACGCGACGGCCACCCAGCCCATGAATGCACCGATCCACCGCGAAATCCCTCCTTCGGCCCTGCTCGACACCGGTCGCGCCCTGGCCGCCGTCAGCGCCCAGTGGGACAACGACATCGTCGGTCAGCTGACCCGCTACATCACGATTCCCGCCAAATCGCCCGGCTTCGATCCCGACTGGGTCGCGCACGGCCACATCGAGACCGTGGTTCGTGAGGCCGCCGATTGGGTGCTGGCCCAAAAGGTGCCGGGCCTGCGCCTGGAGATCGTGCGCCTGAACAAGCCCGATGGCACACCCCGCACACCCGTGCTGTTTTTCGAGATCCCCGGAACCCAAGCCGGCAGCGAGCAGACCGTCCTGATGTACGGCCACCTGGACAAACAGCCGGAGTTCAACGGCTGGCGCAACGACCTCGGTCCGTGGACCCCGAAATTCGAAGACGGCAAGCTGTACGGTCGCGGCGGCGCCGACGACGGCTACGCGGTCTACGCCGCCATCGCCGCGGTGCAGGCGCTCAAGGCGCAGAACGTGGCACACACGCGCATCGTCGGCCTGATCGAAACCTGCGAAGAGTCGGGCTCCCACGACCTGCTGCCCTACATCGACGCGCTGCGCGCGAGCGGCAACAACCGCCTGGGCGATGTCGGCCTGGTGGTCTGCCTGGACTCGGGCGCCGGCAACTACGACCAGCTCTGGCTGACCACCAGCCTGCGCGGCATGGCCAGCGGCACGCTGAAGGTGGAGATCCTCACCGAAGGCATCCATTCGGGCGACGCCTCGGGCCTCGTGCCGTCGAGCTTTCGCATCATGCGCCAGGTGCTGGACCGGCTGGAAGACAGCGCTACCGGCCGGCTGTTGCCCGCGAGCTTCCACTGCGAGGTGCCGGCCGATCGCCTGGCCCAGGCGCAGGCCACGGCGGCCATCCTGGGCGAGGAGGTCTACAAACGATTCCCGTGGGCGCATTACGACTGCGGCGGCTCCACCACCTTCGCACTGCCCACCACCACCGACCCGCTGCAGGCGCTGCTCAACCGCACCTGGCTGCCCACGCTGTCCGTCACCGGCGCCGAAGGGTTTCCGGCGATTCAGGACGCCGGCAACGTGCTGCGGCCTTTCACCGCGTTCAAGCTCAGCCTGCGCCTGCCCCCGTTGGTGGACGCGTCAGCCGCTGTGCGAGAACTCAAGGCGCTGCTGGAAGACAACGCGCCCTACCAGGCCAAGGTCACGTTCGACAGCCACGGCGGCGCGACGGGCTGGAACGCACCGGCGGCCACGCCGTGGTTCGAGACCGCGCTGAACGAGGCCAGCCAGGCCCATTTCGGCGCACCCTGTGGCTACATCGGACAGGGTGGCACGATTCCGCTCATGAACCTGCTCAGCGAGGGCTTCCCGGCGGCGCAGATGATGGTGTGCGGCGTGCTCGGGCCCCGCAGCAACGCACACGGCCCCAACGAGTTCCTGCACGTGCCCTATGCGCGCAAACTGACGGCAGCGGTGGCGCAGGTGATCGCCGCCATGCCCTGACGGTTGTCCCGTAACAGCCCATAACCCCGACATGTCCGACTCCACCCTGCACGCCTTCACCGCCCACGACGGCAGCAACATCGCCGTGATGGAATGGCCGCTGCCCCCCGAGACCCCTTCGCGCGGCACGGTGCTCATCGTGCACGGACTGGGCGAGCACGCCGGCCGCTACGACCATGTGGGCGAGCGCCTGAACAGCTGGGGCTTCGCGGTGCGCAGCTACGACCAGTACGGCCACGGCGAGAGCGACGGCAAGCGCGGCGCGCTGCCCGCCGACGGCTTCCTGCTGGAAAACCTGTCCGAACTGATCGACACCACGCGCCGGCATCTGGCGCCCCGGCTGCCGCTGATCCTGATGGGCCACAGCCTGGGCGGTCTGGTAGCCGCGCGGCTGGTGTCGCTGAACCTGCGCACGGTCGACGCGCTGGTGCTGTCGTCGCCCGCGCTGGACGCCGGCATGAATGCCTTCCAGAAACTGCTGGTGGCGGTGCTGCCGCGTCTGGCGCCGGACCTGCGCGTGGGCAACGGGCTGGACGCCCGCTACCTGTCACACGACGCCGGTGTGGTGCAGGCCTATCGGGACGACCCGCTGGTGCACGACCGCATCAGTGCCCGGCTCGCGCGCTTCATCGCCGAAGCCGGCCCGGCGGTGCTCGCCAGCGCGCCGCATTGGCGGGTACCCACGCTGCTGTTGTATGCAGGCGACGACCGCCTGGTAAACCCGGACGGCAGCCGTCGCTTTGCCGCGGCGGCGCCGGCCGACGTCGTCAGCGCGCACGCCTTCGACACGCTGTACCACGAGATCTTCAATGAGGTGGAACGCGAGGCGGTGTTCACGGTGCTCAAGGACTGGCTGGACAGCCGTTTTTGAGTCTTTTTCCTGATTGAATCGGCCCTCTCCCAGCGTCGGACGGCCACAAACAGCTATCTTTTTTGAAGCATTCCGGTGAGCGCGCCCAGCAGCGCGTCGGCACTGCCGAAGCCGCCTTGTGGCGCGTGGCCTTCGGGCGTGAGGCGGTCGATCAGCCCAGGCAGCGCCTGCGCCAGTTGGCCAGCCGCCTCGCCGGGCGCGACGCCCCATTGCGCCGCAATCTGGTCCACGGTGTCGACACCCAGCACCTGGCCCAGTTGTTCACCACTAATGGCCGGGTTGGGGCCGGTGGCGATCCACGACTGAAGCAGGTCGCCCAGGCCGGCCTGGTTGAACTTGTCCATCAGGCCGCCCAAGCCACCACCGCCCTGCCCGTCGTTGGCCAGCATGCCCACCACCACAGGCAACAAGGTGGCCAGCCCTCCGTTTTCCTGGCCCTGGGCGCCGCGCAGTCCGCCCAGCACATCGCCCAGGCCGCCCGGCCCGGCCGGCGCGCTGCCCGCCTGACCCCCCAGCACCGAACCGAGCACCGAATCCAGCAAGCCCATGTTGTGCCCTTTCGCAATGACGTTCCAATTCAAGGATTCTGGGATTCCTTCTGGCGCAGCGCAAGCCAGGCGATGGCTGCGCCGGTGAGCGCCACCGGGACCAGAGAACCCTGGTTCAGCAGCGTCCAGCCCTGTGTGGTGACCAGCGCTCCCGAGGCGAACGAGGTGAAGGCCATCGTGGCGAAGACGCAGAAATTGATGGCCGCCTGCGCGCGGTCTTTTTCTTCGGGCCGGTAGGCACGCAGCGACAAGGTGGTGCTGCCGGTGAACAGGAAGTTCCAGCCCACGCCCAACAGGAACAGGGCCACCAGGAACGGGTGCAGGTCCACACCCGACAGGGCCACACCGATGCAGGCTGCGTTCAACACCACACCGACCCCCATCACCGGCAGCACCCCGAAGCGCCGGATCAGATGCCCGGTGAAGAAGCCCGGCGCGAACATGCCGATGACGTGCCACTCCAGCACCAGCGCGGCATCCGAGAACGGCAGGCCGCAGATCTGCATCGCCAGCGGTGTGGCCGCCATCAGCAGGTTCATCACACCATAGCTCAGCGCCGCGCTGGCCGCGGCGACGATGAAGACCGGCTGGCGCATGATCTCACCCAGCGGCCGCCCCGGGACGCCGCCGGTACCCTTCGGCGGCACAGGTGGAAAGCGCACGAAAGCCATCAGGCCCATGGCGAGCAGGGCCACCAGCACCAGGCTGAGGTAGGCGCCCAGAAACGGCGCCTGGCCCAAGTCACGGGTGCGCGCGGCCAGGTTGGGACCGACGACCGCCCCCAGCAACCCTCCGGCGAGCACCAGGGACACCGCCTTTTCCCGGAACGCCGGCGCCGACAGTTCGGCCGCGGCGAAACGGTACAGCTGGCCGTTGGCGCTGTAATACCCGGCGATCACCGTGGCCGCGCACAACAGCCAGAAGTTGCGGCTCCAGACCGCGTACGCCGCCAGCAATGCCGACACGGCGGCCACCGCCAGCCCGATCTGGAACGAGCCGCGCCGACCGAAACGGGTTTGCGTCGCCGCTACGAGACTGGTGGACAGCGCCCCGCCGACCACATAGCCCATCACCGGCAAGGTGGCCATCCAGCCCAGCGGCGCCAGGCTCAACCCGACCAAGCCGTTGATCGCGATGAACACCACGTTGTTGGTCAGGAACAGACCCTGGCACAGCGCCAGCAGGAGCAGGTTGCGATTCATACGGGGCAGTGTATGGGCAAGTTTCTGAGCCCACTGTCGCGCCGGTCACCACACGCCCGCCCGGGAAGGTAAAGCCACCAATCGCATCATGGGTTCGCTTGCGTTTCATCTTTCGGGGTGCTAAATTAAATATTCATTTTCTTTGAATCTATTTTCCTTGCGACTGCCCTGCACACTCAGGAGTGCTCATGTCCCTTCTCCAACCCATGCAGAACCTGCAGTCGCACGACCATCGGTCGCCCGACGCGATCTATCCGTTCGATGCCCGCGGCATCGCCAAGCGCTTTCGCCATGCGGCAATCTTCGGCGCGATCGACGCATTGAATCCCGGCGAAACCATGCGCTTCGTGAACGACCACGATCCGATTCCGCTTTTACAGCAACTGAGCGCTCGCTACGGCGAGTCGGTCCAAGTGAACTACCGAGAGCGCAACGCCAGCGGCGTGATGATCGATTTCGTTCGCCAGTGAGCTCGGCCTCGGATCGCCCTGCCACCGACCAGGTTCGCGTCGGTCTAGGCCATCGGCTTGCATCAACGGCGGCCCGACGCCGGTCTGGAAGCGTGGCAAAGGCTCTCCGATCGACCTACGTTATTGATCCACCCTCACACCTCCCTGGATGAACCCTATCGCCCCGGAGCTGGCAACCACGCCACCGACCACCGCCAGCGCCTCACCGCTTGAGCTGGTCTGCCCGGCTGGCAGCCTGCCCGCGCTCAAGACCGCCATCGACCATGGCGCCGACTGCGTCTACCTCGGCTTTCGCGACGCCACCAACGCGCGCAACTTTGCCGGGCTGAACTTCGACGAGAAGGCCATTGCCCAGGGCATCGAGTACGCCCACAGCCGCGCGCGCAAGGTGCTCGTGGCCTTGAACACCTACCCGCAGGCCGCCAGCCCGCAGCTGTGGCAGGCCGCCATCGACCGCGCAGCCAGCGCCGGGGTGGACGCGGTCATCCTGGCCGATCCGGGCCTCATGGCCTACGCCGCCAAGCACCAGCCGCAATTGCGATTACACCTGTCCGTGCAAGGCTCGGCCACGAACTACGAGGCCATCAACTTCTACCACGAGCACTTCGGCATCCAGCGTGCTGTGCTGCCGCGCGTACTTTCCATTGCCCAGGTCGAGCACGTGCTGGAGAAGACGCCGGTCGAGATCGAGGTGTTCGGCTTCGGCAGCCTGTGCGTCATGGTCGAGGGGCGCTGCGCCCTGTCCAGCTACGCCACCGGCGAAGCCCCCAACACCCATGGCGTGTGCTCGCCGCCGAAGGCCGTGCGCTGGGTTGAAACTGCGCAGGGCCGCGAATCGCGCCTCAACGGGGTGCTGATCGACCGCTACGCCCCAGGCGAGAACGCCGGCTACCCCACGCTGTGCAAGGGCCGCTTCGATGTGGGCGACGAGGAAAACTACTACGCCATCGAAGAGCCCACCAGTCTCAACACGCTGGAGCTACTCCCGAAGCTCATGAAGATGGGCGTGCGCGCGATCAAGATCGAAGGTCGCCAGCGCAGCCCGGCCTACGTGGCCCAGGTGACGAAGGTGTGGCGCGAAGCCATCGACAACTGCCGTGCCAACCCGCACCGCTACTCGGCCAAACCGGCCTGGATGGCCGATCTCGACAAGGTCGGTGAAGGGCAGCAGCACACGCTCGGTGCCTACCACCGGTCCTGGAAGTGATGGGGGCATGCACATGAAACTCTCTCTCGGACCCCTGCAGTACTACTGGCCGCGCCAAACCGTGTTCGACTTCTACCAGCAGGTCGCGCAGATGCCCGTGGACATCGTCTACGTCGGCGAGGCCGTGTGCTCGCGGCGCAAGGAGCTGCGCCTGGCCGACTGGTTGGACGTGGCGCGCATGCTGCGCGACGCCGGCAAGGAGGTGGTGCTGTCCACCATGACGCTGATCGAATCCAGCGCCGACGTGGGCACCCTGCACAAGGTCACGGCCAACGGCGAATTCATGGTCGAAGCCAACGACATGGGCGCGGTGCACTGTCTCGCAGGAAAAGCAGCCTTTGTGGCCGGACCGCACTGCAACATCTACAACCTGCCCACCCTGCAGTGGCTTAGTGCCCTGGGCGTGCAGCGCTGGGTCATTCCGCTGGAAATGGGGGCGGCCGATCTGGCCATCCTGCAGGCCGGGCGACCGGCCGGGGTGCAGACCGAGGTGTTCGCCTATGGCCGCATGCCGCTGGCGTTTTCGGCGCGCTGCTTCACCGCGCGCCACAACAACCTGCCCAAGGACGACTGCCAGTTCCGGTGCATCGACCACCCCGACGGCCTGCTGCTGCGCACACGCGAGCAGGAAGGCTTTCTGGTGCTCAACGGCATCCAGACCCAGTCGGCCAAGGTCTACAACCTGCTGCCCGAGGTGGCCCAACTGCGCGCCCTGGGCATGGACGTGCTGCGCATCAGCCCCCAATGCGCCCACACGGGTGAGATCGTGGCGCTGTTCCGCGCCGTGGTGGAGGACACGCTGGCGGCGGCCGACGCCAACGCCAAGCTGCAGCCGCTCATGCCCGCACAGGGCTGCAATGGCTACTGGCACGGCAAGCCGGGCCTGGAAACCTGGAAGGCCGACGCTCAAGGCGCCCTGCAGCAAGTGATGGAAACCGCCTGATTGGCGCCTGAGACACAAAGGACTACGGCCATGCAAGCCTCCCCCATGCTCCTGCCCAAACCCGTGGGCGAAGTGTTCGCGCGCCTGCCGGCCTACCCCGGGTCGTTCTTGTTCGTCACCGCCCTGAACCTGGCCTTGGCCAAGCAGCTTGGCGACGACGTGGGCGACATGCTCCAGGGCAAGAGCCTGCGCCTGTGCGTGACCGACGCGCGCGTGGCCTTCGACTTTGCCTGGCAGGGTGGCCGCTTCGTGGCACGCCACGTCAACAAGCCTGACGCAGTGCCCGACCTCACCATCAGCGCCAGCGCCCACGACTTCGTGCTGCTGGCCCAGCGCAAGGAAGACCCGGACACCCTGTTCTTCAGCCGCCGCCTGGCCATGGAAGGTGACACCGAACTGGGCCTGATGGTGAAGAACACCATCGACGCCATCGAGCTGCCGGTGTTCGACCCGCAGCAGTTCGCCCCGGCCAAGGTGCTGGGCCGTCTGCGTGAACGCCTGCTGTCCACCGCCGTGATGGCGCGCAAGCACCACTGAAACCCATGCGCCCTGCGGCCCCACTCCCCCTGGTGTACTCCTGCTCCGGCTGCTCCAGCGCGGCGCAGCTGGCCAACCACCTGGCGCTGCAGCTCGACCGCAGCGGCCATGCCGAAATGTCCTGCATTGCCGGTGTCGGCGGCGACGTGCCGCACCTGCTCAAGCCCGCCAAATCCGGGCGCCCCATCATCGCCCTGGACGGCTGCCCGCTGGTCTGCGTGCGAAGCTGCCTGGCGCGCCACGGCATTGCCCCCAGCCGCCACTACCAGTTGCACCACTACGGCGTGAAAAAGCGCAACCATACCGACTTCGACCCGGCCCAAGCCCAGGAGCTGCTGGCCATGGTGCAGTCCGACCTGCGCGCCGCAGTTCCCCAGCCCGCGCAGGCCACCGCATGAGCCAATTGCAGCGCCGCATCGTGGTGGCCATCTCCGGTGCCAGTGGCGCCGTGTACGGCGTGCGCCTGCTGCAGATGCTGCGCGACATTCCCGGCGTACAAACCCACCTCACCGTGTCCGACGCGGGCTGGCTCAACCTGCGGCACGAACTCGACCTCGGCCCCGAGGATCTGAAGCCGCTCGCGCATGCCATCTACCCCGTGGCCGACGTGGGTGCCGCCATCGCGAGCGGATCGTTCCGGGCCGACGCCATGGCGATCGCGCCGTGCTCCATGCGCGCCCTGGCCGCGGTGGCCCACGGGCTGGCCGACAACCTGATCACCCGCGCCGCCGACGTGATGCTCAAGGAGCGCCGCCGGCTGGTGCTGCTGGCGCGCGAAACGCCGCTGAACCTGGCGCACCTTCGCAACATGGTGAGCGTCACCGAGATGGGGGCCATCGTCTTTCCGCCGGTGCCCGCGTTCTACCAACGCCCCAGGACGGTGGACGACATCGTGGATCACACGGTGAGCCGACTCGTCGATCTGCTGGATCTGCCCAATCCGCTCGCGCCGCGCTGGCAGGGCCTGAGCACGCCCGAGGACGCCTGACCATGGCCTACCACGACCTGCGGGACTTCATCGCCCAACTCGAAGCCGACGGCGAACTGCGGCGGGTGAGCGCGCCGGTGTCGCCGCACCTGGAGATGACCGCCCTGTGCGACCGGGTGCTGCGCGCCGGCGGCCCGGCGCTGCTGTTCGAGCGGCCCTCCGGCCACACGATGCCGGTGCTGGGCAACCTGTTCGGCACCACCGCGCGCGTCGCCCGCGCCATGGGCGTGGCCGACGTGCGTGCGCTGCGCACCTTCGGCGAACTGCTGGCCAGCCTCAAGGAGCCCGAGGCGCCCAAGGGTTTCAGGGACATGCTCGGCCTGGGCGGCCTGCTCAAGACCCTGTGGCACATGACGCCCAAGGTGACCGGCTCGGCACCGTGTCAGGAAGTGGTATGGGAAGGTACGGACGTGGACCTGTCGCGCCTGCCGGTGCAGCACTGCTGGCCGGGCGACGTGGCCCCGCTCATCACCTGGGGCCTGGTGATCACGCGCGGGCCGAACAAGGCGCGGCAGAACCTGGGCATCTACCGCCAGCAGGTGCTCTCGCGCAACCGGGTCATCATGCGCTGGCTGGCGCACCGCGGCGGCGCGCAGGACTTTCGCGAGCACGGCCTGGCACATCCCGGCGAGCCCTATCCGGTGGCGGTGGCCATCGGCGCCGACCCGGCCACCATCCTGGGCGCGGTCACGCCGGTGCCCGACAGCCTGTCGGAATACCAGTTCGCCGGCCTGCTGCGCGGCAGCCGAACCGAGGTGGTGGGCGCCCTGGGCAGCACCTTGCAGGTGCCAGCCACCGCCGAGATCGTGCTCGAAGGCAGCATCCGACCCGACGCCACGCATCCCAGCGGCTACGAGCACGCGCTCGAAGGCCCGTTCGGCGACCACACCGGCTACTACAACGAGCGCTCCGAGTTCCCGGTGTTCACCATCGACCGCATCACGCTGCGCCGCGAGCCGATCTACCACTCCACTTACACCGGCAAGCCACCCGACGAGCCGGCGGTGCTGGCGCTGGCGATGAACGAGCTGTTCGTGCCGCTGCTGCAGCGCCAGTTTCCCGAAGTGACCGACTTCTACCTCCCCCCCGAGGGCTGCAGCTACCGCATGGCGCTGGTGCAGATCCGCAAGGCCTACCCCGGCCATGCGCGGCGCGTGATGATGGGCGTCTGGAGCCACCTGCGCCAGTTCATGTACACCAAGTTCATCGTGGTGGTGGACGAGGACGTGAACCTGCGGGACTGGCGCGAAGTGATCTGGGCCGTCACCACCCGGGTGGACCCGGTGCGCGACACCATGATGGTGGAGAACACGCCGATCGACTACCTGGACTTTGCCTCGCCGGTCAGCGGTCTGGGCAGCAAGATGGGGCTGGACGCCACCAACAAGTGGCCCGGCGAAACACCGCGCGAATGGGGCCGCGCGCTGACCATGAGCCCCGAGGTGCTGGCGCGGGTGGCACCGGTCTGGGACTCGCTGGGCCTGTGACGCCGGGCGGCCGGCGCGGGCCGCTCAGACCAGCAAGGCGCCCAGCACCGCCAGCGGCGCGGTCTCGGCCCGCAACACGCGCGGCCCGAGCGTGACCCGCGCGAAACCCGCGGCGACGGCCGCGGCTTCTTCGTCCGCCGTCAGCCCGCCTTCGGGGCCCGACAGCAGCCAGACCGCTCCGGCGGGCGGCACCGCATCGCGCAACGGCCGGGCTTCCGACGCGAGGGACAGCACCAGGCGGGTCGCCGGCGCCCCCGCATCGGCTGGCGCCCGGCCGTGGGCCGCCAGCCAGCCGGCCAGGTCCACCGCCTCGTGCACCGGTGGCACCCGGTTGCGGCCGCATTGCTCACAGGCCGCCACGGCCACCGCCTGCCAGTGGGCGCGTTTTTTGTCGCCCCGCTCGCCCTTGAGCTTGAGCACGCTGCGCTCGGCCAGCAGCGGCGTGAGGCTGGCCGCGCCGAGCTCGGCGGCTTTTTCCACGAGCCAGTCCATGCGCTCGTTGGCCGTGATGCCGGCCAGCAGATGCACGGCCCGCGGCGCTTCGCGTTCGATGGCGCGGTGCGCGCCCACCAGCACCTGCACGTCCGAGCGGCCCATGCGGGTGACAGTGGCCTCGAATTCGCCGCCGTGTCCGTCCGGCCCGCCATGAAACAGCGTGATCACCGCACCCGGTTGCAGGCGCAGCACCTGCACGTGGCGCGCGGCGCCCGGCGGCAGGTCGATGAGATCGCCGGCAGCCAGCGGCACGGGGCAGTGGAAGCGCGGCATCAGCGCAGATCACTCCTGAAACAATAGCTGCTCGTGGCCATTGGACGCTGAAAAAAGGCCTATTTGATGCTCAGATCCGGCCAAATGCATAGCCAGAGACCGCCTGGATGCCCTCCACCTCGTCGATCAGGCGCAGCAGCGGCGTGAGTTCGCGGTAGCGGCTGGCCGTGGCGCGGATGTAGCCGATAAAACGCGGCGCGTCGGCCAGGTAACGCGGCTTGCCGTCGCGCAGCGTGAGCCGAGCGAAGATGCCGGCCACCTTGAGGTGGCGCTGCAGGCCCATCCACTCGACCGCACGGTAGAACGCGCCGAAGTCGCTGTGCCAGTCCTCGAAGTCCATCAGGCCGCCCTTGCGCGCCTGCTCCCAGTAGCGCACCGTCACATCGAGCACGAAGTCCTCGTCCCAGCTCAGGAAGGCGTCGCGCATCAAGCTGGCGATGTCATAGGTGACCGGGCCGTAGACCGCGTCCTGGAAGTCCAGCACCCCAAGACCTGATGAAAGGGCAAGACGTCCCGCCGCCGGGCCGCCCCAAGGCGGGACAGCCCCCTCGGGGCTGAGGGCTGCGGCTCCAGGCACGCCTGCGCTGGCCTGGACAGCCCGAAGAGGAGCCGGCTCCGACGGCTCCGCGGCCTGCCAGGCCAGAGAACCACGCGCAGCGGGGAGCGTGGGGGCCATCAGGTTGCGCGGCATGAAGTCGCGGTGCACAAAGACACTGGGTGCGGCCAGGTTGCGGGCCACGATGAGGTCGAAAGTCTTGTCCAGCGTTTCGCGGGTACGGCCTTCAACCGCGACGCCCTTGTGGCGCGTCAGGTACCAATCCGGGAACAAAGCCAGTTCGCGGCGCAGCAGTGCCTCGTCGTAAGGCGGCAGCACGGCGGGGCGCGACGCCTGCTGCCAGGCGATCAGCGCGTCCAACGCCTGCCGGTACAGCGGCAGGTTGGCGCCGGGGTGCTCGCGGTCGATCACCTCCATCATCGTCTGCGTGCCGAGGTCGCTCAGCAGCATGAAGCCCAGCGGCTCGTCCCAGGCCAGGATGCGCGGCACGTTCAGGCCGGCGTCGGCCATCAGGCCTGCCACCTGCACGAATGGCGCGCAGTTCTCCTGCGCGGGCGGCGCGTCCATGATGATCAGGCTGCCCGTGCCATCGGCACGGTCGACCCGGAAATAACGGCGAAAACTGGCGTCGGCGGACGCGCTTCGCACGCTGGCAGGGTTCAGCGCGTGGGCTGGCGCCTCTCGCGCCAGCCAGGCCTGGAAAGCCCGGGCGCGGGCGGGGTCGGCCCAGACCGGGGCGCAGGCAGGCGGCGCGGGGGCCGCGCCCGGGGGAAGTGCTTGATCGCTCATGGATAATCCATTCTACAAATCCGGCCCCGACGCCCGGTCGGATGCCACCCGCCGACCCGGGGCGGACCTGCCGATCGAACACGCCGCCCCTGTGCCCGTCCTGATGAAGCCTCAAACGCTGCCACCGCCCAGCCGCCGCACCCCGGTGGCCGTCGTGGTGGCCGGCTTGCTGCATGGCCTGGCCTGGGGACAGGCGGGGGACGTCGAAGCGCTCAAGCTCAACCGCACGCCGCAGCTGGAAGAAAAGGTCCCCCCCCAGACCCGCAAGGACCTGCCCACCTTCGTCTCGGGCCAGCGCCTGGAGGGGCAGGTGGACCAGCGCGTGGTGGTCGAAGGCGAGGCCGAGCTGCGCAACCGCTCCACCGTGCTGCGCGGCGACTGGCTGCAGTACACCATGCCGGACGACACGGCCCGCGCGCGCGGCAAGGTGCGGCTCAACCGCGAAGGCAACGTCTACCAGGCGCCCGAGGGCGAACTGGAGATTGATGCGTTTCGGGGCCACCTCAAAAGCCCGAGTTTCGAGCTCCTGAAGAACGGGGCGCTGGGTGACGCCGAGCGGCTGGACTTCCTTGACGACAAACGCTCCATCCTGCACAACGCGCGCTACAGCACCTGCCGCCGCGATGGCCCGGAATGGCTGCCCGACTGGGTGCTGAAAGCCCGCCGCATCGATGTCGACCTGGAGGACGACACCGGGGTGGCCGAGGGCGCCACCCTGCGCTTCATGGATGTGCCGATACTGCCGGTTCCCGAAATCAGTTTCCCGCTCAGCGGCAAGCGCAAGACCGGCTTCCTGACGCCGACCGTCGGCCTGGGCAACGTCAACGGTGTCGAGTATTCGCAGCCCTACTACCTGAACCTGGCGCCGAACCGCGACGCGACCCTGTGGGGCACGGTGATGTCCAAACGCGGTGTCGACCTGGCCGGCGAGTACCGTTACCTGGAGGAACCCTACAAAGGTCAGGTCTGGGGCAACTTCATGCCCTGGGACCGCCTGCGCGACGAGAAACGCTGGGGCTTCGCGGGCGTCCACAACGGCACCTTGCCAGGCGGCTCGGCGCTCAGCGTCAACCTGAACCGGGTCAGCGATGACAACTACTGGAAGGATTTTCCCCGGATCGGCACCTCGCAGACCACCCGCCTGCTGCCCAACGACGCGAACCTCACCTGGTCCCAGGGCGGTTTTTCGACCGCCGCCCGCGCGCTGTACTGGCAGACCCTGCAGGATCCCACCGCGCCGATCACGCCCCCATACAACCGGCTGCCCCAATTGACCGCGCGTTACGGTGGCGGCACTGGCGTCGGAATCGATTACAGCGTGAACGCCGATTACACGAAGTTCGAATCCCTGCCAGCCATGACCGGGCAGCCCAATGGACAGCGCACGTTCATTGCGGCACAAGTCAGTCGGCCATGGACGCAGCCAGGCGGTTTCATCACGCCCAAGCTGATGGTGCAGGCCACCAACTACACCGTGGACGGACCCTTGAGCAACGGGGATACCCGCGCCAACGTGACCGTGCCGACCGTCAGCCTCGACAGCGGCCTGATCTTCGAACGCGACGCCAGCTACTTCGGCCGCGAGTTGCGCCAGACCCTGGAGCCCAGAGCGTTCTACGTCTACACGCCGTATCGCAACCAGAACTACCTGCCCAATTACGACACCGCCAGTTTCGACTACAACTTCACCACGATCTACCAGGAGAACGCCTTCGTTGGCAACGACCGCATCGCCGACAACAACCTGCTCACGCTGGGCCTGTCGTCGCGCCTGCTCGATCCGGCAAGCGGCAGCCAGGCCGCGCAGTTCGGCATCGCGAACCGATTGCGCTTTTCGAGCCAGCAGGTCACCTTGCCCGGGCAAGCCGCGGTGCCCAGCGGCTGGAGCGACATCCTGGTGGGCGGCATCGTCAACTGGGATCCGCGCTGGAGTGCACGCGCGCTGGTGCAGTTCGATGCCAAGACGGCCAGTTCGGTGCGCACCACCGTGGGTGGAACCTACAATCCGGGCAACTACCGGGTGTTCAACGCCGCCTACCGATTGCAGGCGGGAACCAGCGAGTCGCTCGACGTCAGCTGGCAGTGGCCGATCAACGATCTGTGGGGCGACAGGGGTCAGGAACTCGGCGCTGGCAAGGGCCAGGGGCCAGGGCGCTGGTACACCGTCGGGCGCATGAGCTACAGCCTGATGAACCGTCAGCTCACGGACGGCTTGCTCGGATTCGAATACGATGCCGGCTGCTGGCTCACGCGGATCGTGGTCACCCGCTTGCAGACCAGCAGCACGACTGCGAACACGAGTGTCACGATGCAACTTGAACTTGTCGGCTTTTCGCGCCTCGGGACGAGCCCATTGAAGACCTTGCGTGACCAGGTTTCACGCTACCAATACCTGCGGGACCAGAGCACGCCGCCGCCCAGCCGCTTCAGCAACTATGAATAAACCTCTTACGGTACCTTCTGCCCGGCGCGCCCACCACCACCGGATCGGCGTATTCACCCTGGCCTGCGCCCTGCTGGTGCCGCTGATGGCGCCCGCGCAGGGCCTTCGCCCGTCCCCAAGCATGGGCGCAAGCGGCTCGGGCGGCGGATTGGGCGGCGGCAACCTGTCGGCCCGCTCCGCACCCAGCGGACCGCGACAGGCGGATTTCATCGTGGTGGTGGTCAACAGCGAACCGATCACCAACAACGAGGTCTTGGCCAAACTGGTCCGCACCGAACAGCAACTGGCCCAGCAAGGCGGCGCCGTTCCGCCGCGCGATGCGCTGGCGCGCCAGGTGCTGGATCGCATGATCAACGAGAAGGTTCAACTGCAGCTGGCGCGCGAGGCGGGTATCAAGGTCGACGATGCCGCGGTGAACCAGGCCGAAGCTGCCATCGCCAACCAGAACCAGCTCACCGTGACAGAGCTTCGCCGGCGGCTGAACCAGGACGGACAGTCGGTCACCCAGTTCCGCGAAGACCTGCGAGACCAGATCCTGCTGACCCGCGTGCGCGAGCGCGAGCTGGAGCCCAGGGCCAAGGTGACCGAGACCGACATCGACCTGTTCATCCAGGAAAAGCAGGGCTTCGATGCGGCCAACTCCGAACTCGGCCTGGCCATGGTGCTGGTGGCTGTGCCCGAGAACGCCGAGCCTGCGCAGGTTGCCACCCTGAAAGCCCGCGCCGAAGAAGTAGCCCGGCGCGCCCGTGCCGGCCAGGACTTCACGGCGCTGGTGCGGGAGTTTTCCGATGCGCCGGATCGCAGCCGCAACGACGGCAACCTGGGCGTGCGCACCGTCGACCGTTTTCCCAGCATCTTCATCGATGCCACCAAAGGCCTGCCGAAGAACGGGGTTTCCGACCCGGTGCGCTCCGGCGCGGGCTTTCACGTCCTGAAGGTGCTCGAACGGCGCCAGGGCAGCCTGCCAGGCATGACGGTGACGCAAAGCCGCGCGCGCCACATCCTGTTGCGGCCCAGCGCGCAGCTCACCGAGTCGGCAGCCACCGAACGTCTGGCGGACTTCCGGCGCCGGGTCGTGGCCGGACAGGCGGATTTCGCCACCCTGGCACGCGAGAACTCGCAGGATGGCAGCGCCCGCGAAGGGGGCGACCTCGGCTGGGTGAGCCCCGGGCAGTTCGTGCCCGAGTTTGAGGAAGCCATGAACAAGCTGGCGCCCGGCCAGATCAGCCAACCGGTTGTGTCCCGGTTCGGCGTGCACCTGATTCAGTTGATGGAGCGGCGCGACACCCAGCTCAGCGCGCGCGAACAGCGCGAAATCGTCCGGGGCCTGGTGCGGGAGAAGAAGATGGAAGAGGCCTACCAGAGCTGGGCACAGGACGTGCGGGGACGCGCCTACGTGGAATTCCGCGACCCGCCCCAATGACGGGAATGGTGCCCCCACGCTCCCTCACTGCGGGTGGCGGTGGCCTGCAATCGAAGTCCGCAACAGCGGCGCCTGATTGATGAAGCACGTCGCCCGCAAGCGCTTCGGGCAGCACTTCCTCACCGACAGCGGCGTCATCGACGCCATCGTGCGCCTGATCGATCCTCGGCCCGGACAGGCAATGGTCGAGATCGGTCCGGGCCTGGCCGCGCTGACCCAGCCGCTGGTGGAACGGCTGGGACACCTGACCGTGATCGAGCTCGATCGCGACCTGGCGGCGCGTCTGCGGGCGCACCCGCAGCTCACGGTGATCGAGTCGGATGTATTGAAAGTTGACTTTTCCGCCGTCAAAAGGCCATCAGGCGCCATGAAACTGAGAGTGGTCGGAAATCTCCCGTACAACATTTCCACCCCCATTCTGTTTCACCTGTTGCGCTATGTGGACACGATCGAGGACCAGCATTTCATGCTCCAGAAAGAGGTCGTCGATCGCATGGTGGCCACGCCCGCGACAGCCGAATACGGGCGCCTGTCGGTCATGCTCCAATGGCGCTACGCGATGGAGAACGTGCTGTTCGTGCCCCCTGCCAGCTTCGAGCCGCCACCACGAGTCGACAGCGCGGTGGTTCGCATGCAGCCGCTGAAGCAGCCGCCCCGCCTGGACCCGACGCGCCTGGGTGAAATCGTGCAGGTCGCGTTCAGCCAGCGCCGCAAGCTGCTGCGGCACAGCTTGGGCCGTTGGCTCGATGACCACGGCTTCACCGGAGGTTTTGACGTGCAGCGCCGTGCCGAAGAGGTGCCCGTGGCCGACTACGTCTCCCTGGTTCAGGCGCTGGGTGCAGACGAGCTCGTCACCCCGCAAACAAAGAAGCCCGCGTGAGAGCGGGCTCAAAGTAGCCCCCGCCAAGGTGACGGGCGCGCATGGGGTTCGGCCCTGACGCCGCTCAGGCGGCGGTCAGCCAGTACCCGGCGTTGAAGGGGCTGCTCATGCGCAGCGCCTGTGGCGAGATGTCCACCAGCAGGTTGGTGGGCATCTTTTCCCCGTTTTCGGTGACCGGCTCGGCGCCGACCGGTACGCCGCCTGCGGCCTCACCCTTTGCCTCGTTAGCCCGTTCCGCTTGGCTGGTTTGTGCGGAACGGGCTACAGAAAAGAATAGAAACACCTGAAGGGGACTTTTCGGTCACCCCAGTAGTCGGCGGCGTCGCGGAAGATGTCAAGCAGCTGCTCGCGCGCTTCCTTGTCGAACTTGCCGTTGGCTGGCACCTGCTCCAGAACCACGATGAAGCCGGGCTGCGGGCCCGATTTGTGCAGCGGATCGGTCATCGAGTCGTACAAGGCGTCGAAATTCTTGCCGAAATGCGCCGGAAAGGTGAACTGCTGCGCGATCAGGTCCAGCACATCCTGCTTGCTCTGAGCGGACGACAGGTTGGCGTAAAGGAAGTGGTGCCCCAGCGCCTGCGAGGCTTCCTGCAGATCGCTCACGCGAAACGCGCGAATCGACTGCACGATGTTGGTTCTTACGTTACGAAGTGGTGTATCCATCTCCGCTGCTCTTTCTCTAATGGTCAAAAAAACTGTCTGCAACCACGGGGCAATACCTGACAGGCCGCGCCACCGTCACTGAACGATCCGCTTGAAACTCGCGTAATGATCCCCGGTGTAATAACAGGCATCCGGCGTTCGCGGTTGCCCACCGCACACGATGCGCCGGGCACCCCGATCACGTGAACCCGGCGTTTTCACCGTGTATTCCAGGTAGTAGCCCCGCTGCTTGGCAGGCAACAGGCGTTCGCGATTGCCGAACACCGTGCCGTCCTTGCTGTAAGGGAACGGTCCGCCGTCGTGGATCAACTGAAGCGTCTGGCGCCCCTGCGGAGGCAAATCCGCCGCGGCAACCGTTGCCAACGCATCGACCGGAGCCGGCTGCCTGGAATGCACCAAAACAGGGCACGTCAGGCTGACCCACACCAGAAGACCTGCGAGCAAGGGCTTCTTGTAATCGACGAATGCAGCTCGCAACATGGAAATACTTCGGGCGAAAAATCCGGGTTAACCCCGAAAATTCAGGCCGTAGTGTGACCGAAGCGGGTCAAAAAAGCAAGTGATTGCCCAAAATTTGAGCAAACGCGCCAGGGTTTTTCTGGCGTAAGTCAGTGCTTGCTGTTTGTTCGGGCCTCAGCGCGCCACGTTGGCGTCGGCCACCGTCAGCGCAGTCATGTTGACGATACGGCGGACCGTGGTGCTCGGCGTCAGGATGTGCACCGGTTTGGCGGCTCCCAGCAGCACGGGTCCGATCGCGATGTTGCCGCCTGCTGCGGTCTTGAGCAGGTTGTAGGAGATGTTGGCCGCGTCGATGTTGGGCAGCACGAGCAGGTTGGCGTCGCCGATCAAGGTGCTGCGCGGCATCAAGGCGTGGCGCGCCACGCCGTCGAGCGCGACGTCGCCATGCATCTCGCCGTCCACTTCCAGCCAGGACGCCTGGGTTTTCAGCAGCTCCAGCACCCGGCGCATTTTCAGCGCACTGGGCTGGCTGGACGACCCGAAGTTGGAATGCGACAGCAGCGCCGCCTTGGGCCGCAGCCCGAAACGCATCATCTCCTCGGCAGCCAACATCGTGATCTCGGCCAGCTGTTCAGCGCTGGGGTCGTAGTTGATGTGGGTGTCCACCAGGAACACCTGCCGGCCTGGCAGCATCAGCCCGTTCATCGCGGCGAAGGTGGTCACGCCGGGTCGCTTGCCGATGACCTGGTCCACGTATTCCAGGTGCAGGCCGGTGCCGCCCCAGGTGCCGCAGATCAGGCCATCGACCTCGCCCTTGTGCAGCAACATGGCGCCGATCAGTGACAGGCGCCGGCGCATTTCGATCTTGGCCATCTGCTCGGTGATGCCCTTGCGCTCGGTCATGCGGTGGTAGGTCTGCCAGAAGTCGCGGTAGCGCGGATCCAGCTCGACGTTGACCACGTCGTAGTCCAGTCCTTCCTTGAGCCGCAGACCGAATTTGTCGACCCGCTTTGCAATCACGGCCGGGCGGCCGATCAGTGTCGGGCGGGCGACACCTTCGTCCACCACGATCTGCGCGGCCCGCAGCACGCGCTCTTCCTCGCCCTCGGCATAGGCCACGCGCTTCTTCAGGGCCCGCTTCGCGGCCAGGAAGATCGGCTTCATCAGCGTGCCGGAGGCATACACGAAGCTCTGCAGCCGCTGGCGGTAGGCGTCCATGTCGGCGATCGGTCGCGTGGCCACCCCGCTGTCGGCCGCCGCCTGCGCCACAGCGGGCGCGATCTTCATCATCAGGCGCGGGTCGAAGGGTTTGGGGATCAGGTATTCGGGGCCGAAGGCCAGCTGTTGCCCCGCGTAGGCCACCGCCACCACCTCGCTTTGCTCGGCCTGGGCCAGCTCGGCAATCGCGTGCACCGCCGCCAGTTCCATTTCCAGGGTGATGGTGGACGCACCAGCGTCCAGCGCGCCGCGGAAGATGTAGGGAAAACACAGGACGTTGTTGACCTGGTTCGGGAAATCGGTGCGCCCGGTGGCCATGATGGCGTCGTCACGCACCGCCTTCACCAGGTCGGGCATGATCTCAGGCGTCGGGTTCGCCAGCGCGAAGATCAGCGGCCGCGCGGCCATCGTGCGCACCATGTCCTGCTTGAGCACACCGCCGGCGGACAGCCCCAGGAACACGTCGGCGCCCTGGATCACCTCGGCCAGCGTGCGGGCTTCGGTCTTCTGCGCGAACTGGATCTTGTCCTCGTCCATCAGCTCGGTGCGGCCCTCGTAGACGACGCCCGCCAGGTCGGTGACCCAGATGTTCTCGCGCGGAATGCCCAGCTTGACCAGCAGGCCCAGGCAGGCCAGCGCGGCCGCGCCGGCGCCCGAGGTCACAAGCTTGACCTGCTTCGGATCCTTGCCCGCAACCTTCAGCCCGTTGAGGATGGCAGCGCCCACCACGATGGCGGTGCCGTGCTGGTCGTCATGGAAGACCGGAATCTTCATGCGCTCGCGCAACTTGCGCTCGATGTAGAAGCAGTCGGGCGCCTTGATATCCTCGAGGTTGATGCCGCCGAACGTGGGCTCCAGCGCGGCGATGATCTCGACCAGCTTGTCCGGGTCTTTCTCGTTGATCTCGATGTCGAACACGTCGATGCCCGAGAACTTCTTGAACAGCACGCCCTTGCCCTCCATCACGGGCTTGCTCGCCAACGGGCCGATGTCGCCCAGCCCCAGCACCGCGGTGCCGTTGGTCACCACACCGACCAGGTTGCCGCGGCTGGTGTATTTGAACGACGTGGCCGGGTCACGGGCGATTTCCTCGCAGGGCGCGGCCACGCCAGGCGAGTAGGCCAGCGCCAGGTCATGCTGGTTGACCAGCTGCTTGGTGGCCGCGATGGCGATCTTGCCGGGGGTGGGAAGCTCGTGGTATTCCAACGCGGCGCGGCGCAGCTGGGTGCGTTTTTCTTCGGCGATTTCGATGTCCGAGGCCATGGTTTGTCTCCTGCGCGGCGGCTTCCGGGATCGCCGGGCCGTCCGTCGTGTCTGGTTTGGGGAGGCTGATTGTACGGTGACCCCGGGGAAACCCTAGTCCGTAAATCTGCGTAAACGGGCGCTGCGCTTTTTACTTTTCGCGCACCAATGGCACCCTGCGGTGCGCCAGGCGATGCGCCACGAGAGCAAGCAGATACTACAAAAACAATAGCTTCTTGTGGCCTGCTGGTGCTGGGAAGGGGTCAATCTGGCATTGATTTTGGCGCCAGCACGGCCATCGTGATGCGCGAAACGCAGGTCAGTTCGCCGGCGTCGTTGCTCAGGTCGATCTGCCAGACCTGGGTGGTGCGACCGATGTGAACCGGACGCGCCACGCCGGTCACCCAACCACTGGTGGCGCCACGCAAATGATTGGCATTGATGTCCAGGCCCACGGCGCGATGGCCCTCGGGGCACGAAAACGCCGCCCCGCAGGAGCCCAGCGTCTCGGCCAGCACCACGCTGACGCCGCCGTGCAGCAGGCCGTAGGGTTGGCGGGTGCGGGCATCGACGGGCACGCGCGCGCGGATGAAGTCGTCGCCAACCTCCAGGAACTCGATGCCCAGGTGCGCAACCGCCGTGTCGACGTGAACGGCGTTGAGCACATCAATCGAGAGCGCTTGTTTCCAGAGGGGCATGGCGATTCCAGCGGTGGTTGAAAGCGCCATTGTCCCCTCCCGCCGGCGCGCCGGTTCTACTTCGCCGGCTGCAACTGGTAGCGGCCCTGCCCGGCCAGGAACGAATCGCCGAGCATGCCGTCGGCCTGTTTGTCCAGCCCCATCACCGCTCGGAACGTGAAGTTGCCCGAGGCGCCGGCGAAGCGGCCGGTGCCGGCGGTGATCTGCCCTTCGCCCGTCCACTCGTCACGGCCGTGGGTGTTCTGCGGGGTCAGGTTGACGGTTTCGCGGCTGCGCATCACCAGCGTCGAGCCGTCCGCAAAGCGGTAGATTGATTCCACGGCGATGGCGAGCTTGCCGTCCTGCGGGGGCGCGGCTGCCGTGATCTTGCGCTCGTAGGTGGCGGCTTCGTTGCCCGAGAACAGGGCCACGCCGAGCCGGGTGTTCAAGGCCGGCGTCCGCGGCCCCTGAACCGAAGTCGCACGCCAGGTGATGTCCTCCGCCGCGCTGCCGACGGGCGCCAGTCCTGCCAGGGCGAATGCCAGCCATCCAACCAGATGACGCATGGTGCCTCCGTATGGGTTGTGAATCGACGCCAGCCATTCTGGCCCGCTGGGCCACACATGTTTTGACCGCCATCAACCCGGTGTCGGTCGCGGCCCAGGCCAGCGGTCGGTCACCGGCCGCTCAGCCGGCGTCACGCACCACGCGGCAGGATTCGATGTCGAACGTGGCGCCTCCGATGCTCAGCGCGGTCTGGTCGCGCAGGCCCTGCGCAAAATCCAGGAAACGCTCCACGTCCGCAAAATGGCTGGCCAGGCCGGTGGACACGCGGATCGCGCCCGCGGTCTTGCCACCGCGCGATTGCATCACTTGCAGAAAACGCGGCAGGTTGATGTCGCGGCCGGCCTGCTCGACGGCTGCGCGCATGTCGGCGTCGTTCAGGTCTTCGGCCGCTTCGCCGGCCCCGGGGTTGCAGAAGCAGCCGGTGCGCAGCGAGATGCGCGCCTGGGCTGCCAGCTCTTCCACCCGCCGGTAATCCACCAGGTGTCCCTCGGGGTCGTAGAAGTTCATCGTCAGCGTGCCACCACGCATCGTCAAATCGGCCGGACCATACAGCCGGACCATCGGGCGCCCGTTGCCATGCTTCAAGGCCAGCAGGCGCTGGATCATCCAGCCGGTGAGGCACTGCACGCGCGTGGCGATGGTCTCGATGCCGACCCGCTGCAGGTGACGCAGGCCGGTTTCCACCGCCGGAATGCTCAGGTAGTTGAGCGTGCCATCCTCGAACCCCGCTTCGCCGTCGGAGAGCACATGCAGCCGAGCCTGCACCGAGGCGAAATTGACCGTGCCACCGCCGAACCAAGGCCGGCGCAGGGTGGCGAGCGTTTCGTTGCGCACCAGCAGGCAACCCACGCCGGTGGGATAGCCGAACATCTTGTAGAACGACATCACCACGAAGTCCGGCGACACGGCGCGCAGGTCCAGGCGGCTGGTCGGCACGTAGGCGGCGGCGTCCAGCAGCACGTGCCACCCATGCGAGCGGGCCGTCTGCACCCATTCGAGCGGGTGCTTGACCCCGGAGAAATTCGATTGCGCCGGAAACACGAACAGCCTGGGTTGATCCGCATCCGCCTGCGCCAGCAGCGCGTGCAGCGCCGGTTCGTCGAGGCGCAGCTCGGGGCGGGTCAGGGGCGCATAGTCCACCGCGGCGCCCCGGCGCTGCGCGAACTCCCGGATGCCGTTGACCGAGTTGTGGTTGTCCGCGGTCAGCAGAAGCCGCCCACCGGGCGCAAACGGGTAGGACTCGCCCACCAGCTTGAGCGCCCCCGAGGCGTTGAGCGTGAAGATGGCGGTGTAGGCACCGGTGCCGCCAAAGTACGCCAGAACGGCGGCACGGGCCTGCTCCACCCGGCGGGTGGTCTGCATCGAACTCGGGTTGACCGAGTGCGGGTTGCCCAGCACCTGATCGGCCAGCATCGCCGCATGCTCCTGCACCTGGGTGGCCGCGTACAGGCCGCCCCCGGTGTAGTCCAGGTACACCTGGTCCTGCTGGTCCAGCCGTGCGTACTGCGTGGCCCGCAACCCGTCCAGGGCCAAGGTCGAGGCGTAGTCGGGAAATGCGGCCAGGAAGTCGTCGTACAGCGTCATGGCCGGCGATTATCCGGGCCGCCCGCGGCCACGCGCGTCAGGAAGCGCGAATCACGCCACAGGCCACGCGCGCGCCGGAGTTGCCGGTGGGCTGGGTCTTGTAGTCGTCGGGGTCGCGGTGCACGATCAGGCCCTTGTCCATGATGCTGGTGGCGCCGGGCTTGAGCGTAAGGCCGGTGGTGGTGAAGTCGACCTTGGCCACGCCCTGGGCATCGGCCTTCAGCGACGGCAGGTCGCCCACGTGGTGCGTGCCCTGACCATGCTGGCCGTGCGCGGTGGCGGTGGGATTGAAATGACCGCCGGTGCTCATGCCATCCCCGCTGGAGCAGTCGCCTTTTTCATGCACGTGAAACCCGTGCTCGGCGTTGGGCTTCAGACCTTTGACTTCGCCGCTGACCTTCACCGTGTCCCCGTTCTGCACGAAACGCACCGTGCCGCTCGCGGTGTTGCCTCGCGTGGCTTGCAGATCGGCGGTGGCGGCCGCGTCGGGCCGCGGCGCAGCGCAGGCCACCAGACCCAGCAGCAGCGCGGTGGCCGCCAGGGTGCGAATGGAGCGGGGATTGCGGAAAGACGTCTTCATGGTGATGTCCTATGTGAAGGTGAAAACGGGCGAAAAACTGATCAGCCCTTGCGGTTGAGCAAGGCGTACAACAGGATGGCCCCGAAAGTCGCGGTGCCGATGCCGCCCAGCGCGAACTGGCCGAACTTGAGCGTGAAATCGCCCGTGCCCAGCACCAACGTGACGGCGGCGACGATGAGGTTCTTGTTCTGTGAAAAATCCACCCGGTTGTCGACCCAGATCTTCGCGCCGGCCACCGCGATCAGGCCGAACACGACGATCGACACGCCGCCCATCACCGGCAGCGGGATCACCTGGATCAGCGCGCCGAACTTCGGCGAGAAGCCCAGCAACACCGCGATCAGCGCCGCCACCAGGAACACCGCCGTCGAGTAGATCTTCGTGGCCGCCATGACGCCGATGTTCTCGGCGTAGGTGGTCACGCCGGTGCCGCCCGCGCTGCCCGACACCATGGTGGCCAGCCCGTCGCCGATGAAGGCACGGCCCATGTAGACGTCCAGGTTCTTGCCCGTCATCGCGGTGACGGCCTTGATGTGGCCCAGGTTCTCCGCCACCAGGATGATCGCCACCGGTGCGATCAGCAGCATGGCGTTGCCGGTGAACACCGGCGCGGTGAAGGCGGGCGCGCCGAACCAGGCCGCGCCCATCAGCCCGCCCAGGTCCATCGGCTTGCCCAGGCCCA
>JADHED010000199.1_pt1 | contig 82442 bp, 74 predicted proteins | sample 8952041 | NCBI WGS metagenome assembly JADHED01 (sample SAMN16124423, study PRJNA663239) | bioreactor sludge metagenome | isolation source: sludge (control) | place: India:Bengaluru | collected 2018-09-08
CATCCCGATGATACCGAATTCAAAGGCAGTTGCCCCTTTCACGGCGATTGCCTCGAAGGCCTTGCCAGCGGACCGGCAATCATCGCGCGCTGGGGGCGCTCGCTTTCCGAGCTCGAAGCCGGCCATCCGGGCCAAGCCATCATCGCCTGGTATCTGGCGCAGGCCATAGTCACCTTCCAGGCTGTCATGGAGCCGGAGCGCATCGTATTGGGTGGTGGCGTAACAGGTACAAAAGGACTGCTCGACCTTGTCCGTACCGAAGCAAAAGCTGCTTCTGCGGGCTATTTTGCCGGTGATCCGGAAAAAGTGATAGTTGCGCCCGGGCTGGGTGAACGGTCCGGCTTGCTCGGCGCGCTGGCCGTTGCGCTCAGCTCGACATCCTGACAACCAGCTGCGGTTCCATCACTACCGATTGCGTATCTTCGCCCGCGATGCGGCGCAGCAGCATGTCGACCAAATGGTGGGCACCTGTTGTCAGATCCTGGCTTACAGTCGAAAGACGCGGAACAGTCTGTTCGCAAATAGCAAGACCGTCATAGCCTATAACCCGGACATCGCCCGGAACCGCAAGGCCGAATTCGGACAATGCCCGCAGCGCGCTCATCGCGATGACGTCGGATGCCGCGACAATCCCTTGCGGCCGTTCGCTGACCGATCCCAGAAAGCGGGCAATATCAGGATGCGCGGCCTCAGCGACCAGATGTGCGGGTAAGACCGAAAGATTTTCGGAAAGCCCGGCTTCCGCCATGGCATCACGACACCCTTCCAAGCGCTGCCCGATTTCGAGCGCCTTGGGGTCGCCAAAAAAGGCCAGTCTGCTACACCCACGATCCATCAGATGTTTGGCCGCGATATAGCCGCCCTTGCGGTTATCCGATCCAACCGAGCAATGCACTTGCCCCTCGGTATAACCACCCCAGACCACCAATGGACGGTAGCGAGCGGCCACCCTGTCAAGCGTTGCGGCCTGATCGGACTGGCCGATAACGATAAGGCCATCGGCACGCCCCGAATCGACAAAGCGTTCGAGCCAGTTGCCATCGGTCGGGATCACGCGCGACAGGACAAGATCATAACCCTTTTCGGTCAACTCGTCAGCGAGCAGGCCGAGCATGGTGATGAAGAAAGGATCCGAAATATGCTGGCCAGTTTCATGGCCCAGCGGGATCAGCACCCCGATGGCACCGGTGCGTTGAATACGCAAATTGCGCGCCATGATATTCGGCCGAAACCCATGCTCGTCGGCCAGCGCCTGGATTTTCTCCCGCGTTTTCTTGCTGATAAGTTCGGACCCGGCGAGCGCGCGCGAAACCGTGCCGGTCGATACTCCGGCGAGTTCGGCGATATCCTTGATTGTCCGAACCTTGACCATGATTGGCTGACACCCCTCTCGCATTCCATCCTTGCCGGATAACAGCATAGAATTGCAAGGCGAATTTGCGGCATTTTTGCAACGCCAATTACAAAATACAATCGATTGCATTTTTTCATTGCAATCGATTGTTATTGTTGTATCCACCGCATGCGATCGTCGGCCAAAAAAGGCCTGCGGCGATAGGATAGGATCGATACTGGGAGGTGTTATGCGCAAGGCATATCTAAGGACATTTGCATCTGCAGCGACTCTGGGGTTGGCACTGGCCGCTCCTGCAATGGCGCAGGATGAATCAGCACCGGCTGAAGAAGAAGCCGGCATGCTCGACGAAATCGTTGTCACGGCTTCTGGCCGCGACCAGACGAAGATTGAAAGCTCAATCTCGGTCACCAGCGTCAGCGCGCAGATGATTCAGGACTTCCAGCCGAGCTCCGAAGCCGAAGTCTTCAAGCTCCTCCCCGGCATTCAGGTTCCCGGCACCTCGGGCCCCGGCGGTAACTCGAACATCGCGGTCCGCGGCCTTCCCGTGGCAACCGGTGGCGCGCCGTTTGTACAGCTTCAAGAGGACGGTCTACCTGTCGTCCTGTTCGGTGACATCCAGTTCGGTAATAACGACTATTTCACCAAGTTCGACCCGACCGTCGCCAATGTCGAAGCCGTTCGCGGCGGTTCGGCCACGACTTTTGCGTCGCAGGCACCGGGTGCGGTTATCAACTATATCAGCAACTATGGCCGCGAAGAGGGTGGCTATGTCGAGCTCAAAAAAGGCATCGACTATAACGAAACCCAGCTCAACTTCCGCTATGGCGGTTCGCTCACCGACAGCATGAATTTCCACGTTGGCGGCTTTTTCAAAAAGGGCCGTGGCCCGCTTGATGCCGGCTACAACACCAGCGAAAGCCTTCAGGTCAAAGCAAACCTCACCAAGGAATTTGATGACGGCAAAGGCTATTTCCGCCTGCTGTTCAAATATGCCGACACGCAAGAACCCAACTATACCGGCGCCCCTGCCCTCGCCCGCATTAGCGGCGGCAAGGTCACTTCGGTTGGCCCCTGGCCCGGCTTTGATGGCCGCAAGGACACCAACTATTCGAAGTATAATCAAAGCTTCCTGATCTACAACCGCGATGGCAATCTTGAGCGGGTCGACATGGATGGCATCACCACCAAGCAGAAGTCGATCGGTGGCCAGTTCCACTACGAATTCTCGGATAACTTCACCGTCGACAACAACTTCCGCTGGTCAGACATCAGCGGCGGCTTCGCTTCGCCCTTCCTTGGTGTTGCAACCCGCGCGAGCGTCCTTGGTTCGACCGTCAACGGCCGCACCGTTGCCGCGATCCGCTATGCAAGTGGGCCCAATGCGGGCCAGCTCTACACCGGCCAATATGTCGACAATAACGTCAACGTAAAAACCAACATCCGCGATCTTGGCAGCCTGGTGAATGACCTCACCCTTGCTGGCAAATTCGACACCGGCTTTGCCGAGCTGACTGCGCGCGTCGGTTATTTCTACATGGACCAGGACATTGCGATGGACTGGCACGTCAACAAATCGCTGCGCGAACTCAGCGGCAACAGCCCCTCACAGCTTGATCTGTATGACAGCGCAACGCTGACAGGCGTAGCCAACAAGATCACGCAAGAAGGTATCTCGGGTTACAACAACAACTGGGGCAGCTGCTGCGCCCGCGACTATGACCTGTCGTACACCAACACTGCGCCTTACATGCAGTTGGTTCTCGACAATGATGACTTCAACCTCGACGGCAGCGTTCGTTTTGAACGGGTGAAGGCAGCGGGCTACACAATTGGTGGCGGTTCGGAGTTCAACATCAACTCCAACGGCGTTCTCATCCCGACGATGACCGCCAATGGCGCGCGCGAAATCCTCGATTACAGCCGCAGCTACACCAGCTGGACCGTGGGCGGCTTGTGGAAGGTTTCGCCTGACCTGTCGCTCTTTGGTCGCACCTCAAAAGGTGGCCGTTTCAACAGCGACCGCCAGACGGTCAGCGGCAAATTCAATGCTGATGGCAGCCTCTGCACCCGTGCACAGGCAACCGCGCTCGCCTGCACCGACGGTGTTACGCCTTCGGTCGACTTCGTCACCCAGCACGAAATTGGCGTGAAGAACCGTGGCTCGATCGGCGGCGGTCGCTACTCGGTTGAATTCACCCTGCTGAAGGGCGATTTCAAGCGCAGCGACTTTGAACCGACCACCACTGGCATCTGCCCGGGCGGCGGCTGTGTCATTGACAACAGCTTCAAGACCAAGGGTGCGGAATTCTTCGCGACGCTGAACTTCGGTGATTTCAACTTCATCGCCAACGCAACCTACACCAAGGCGAAGCAGAAGTTCACTTCAACGCGCAACGGTACGCAGGTGGCAGGTTCGGCCAATTTCGGACGCGCGCTCGGCATCCCCGATCTCAGCTACTCGCTGACCGGTTCTTACGACTTTGCCGATATCGCAACACTGGGTGTGACTGCGGTTGGCCAATCGGGCACCTTTGACGGTACGCTCGAATATCCCGGCAAGACGGTCTTCAACACCAATTTGAAGGTCCGTCCGATGGAAAATCTCGAACTCGGCCTCAACGTCTATAACCTGTTCAACACCTATGACGCGCGCGGCAATGGTGTGGGCGTATTCCAGACGGGTACGCCTGCAGGCATCACCGGCACGCCGGTGATCGGTCAGACATTCACGGGTTCGCTGCGCTTCAGCTTCTGATCGGGGGAATGGAGGCGCGCCGGGTCGCATCGGGCGCGCTTTCGACCGTTCAAGCTTAACTCTCGCAGATTGCCTCCACGGTCTGCAGAGACATATGGGGATTGCAGCGGTTCAGCCCTTGCAATCCCCTTTTTTATTGGCGCACCGCGCGCATTTTTGAGATGAGACGGATGTGACACAACCGGACAAGGCGATACGCGAGATTTTGATCGTTGGCGGCGGCTCTGCCGGCTGGATGACGGCGGCAGCTCTGTCCAATGTGCTCACGCAAGGCTGCACCATCACGCTGATCGAATCCGAGGAGATCGGCACTGTTGGTGTCGGCGAGGCGACAATTCCGCCCATCCGCACCTTTAACCAGATGCTGGGCATCGACGAACGCGAATTCGTCCGCGAGACGCAAGGGTCGTTCAAACTCGGTATCGAATTTGTCGATTGGGGCAGCCTCGGCAACCGCTATTTCCACCCTTTCGGCCCGCATGGAAAACCCTACGACATATTGTCGGTGCACCAGCAATGGTTGCGCGATCGCGATGCGGGTGAAACAAGCAATTTCGACGATCTGAGTATGGCTTGGCATATGGCAAAGGCGGGTCGTTTCAACCTGCCCAGCCCCGACCAGCGTAACGTGTTGTCGACCTTTGACTATGCCTATCATTTCGATGCCGGACGCTATGCGCGCTTTCTGCGTGGCTATTCGGAGCAACGCGGCGTGAAACGGGTCGAGGGCAAGATTGCCGATGTCCGGTTGAACGGCGAAACCGGGTTTGTCGAGGGCGTCACGTTGGAGGATGGTCGCAAACTCGATGCCGAGCTTTTCATCGATTGCTCGGGCTTTCGCGGGCTGCTCATCGAAGGCGCGTTGCAGACAGGCTATGAGGATTGGACGCATTGGCTGCCCTGCGATCGCGCGGTCGCCATGCCCTGTGCCAAGAACGGCGAGCCCACGCCCTATACCCGGTCGACAGCGCGCAAGGCGGGCTGGCAATGGCGCATCCCGCTGCAGCACCGCACCGGCAATGGCTATGTCTATTCAAGCAAGTTCCTGTCCGACGATGCGGCGCTTGAAACTTTGTTGGCGAACCTTGATGGCGAACCGCTAGCGGACCCGAACCAGCTGCGTTTCGTCACCGGAATGCGGCGCAGATTCTGGAACCGGAATGTCATCGCCATCGGTCTTTCGAGCGGATTCATGGAACCACTGGAATCGACCAGCCTGCATCTGATCCAGGCCGGGATTTCAAAGCTGCTCGCGCTATTTCCCGATCGCGATTTCGATCCGTTGCTAATCGACGAATACAATCACATCGCAATCACCGAATTTGAACGTATCCGGGATTTCCTGATCCTGCATTACAAACTGACCGAAAGGGATGACAGCGAACTGTGGCGTTATTGCGCAGCGATGGACATTCCCGCTACGCTGCAGTTCAAAATTGACCATTTCCGCCGCTATGGCCGACACATTGCGCGCGACATGGATCTGTTCGGCGCTCCCAGCTGGCATGCGGTACATATCGGTCAGGGCAATATCCCGCAGGCCAGCGATCCGATCGGTGCCTATCGCAACGATGAAGGCCGCGAATGGCTGCGCAAATTGCGCGCGGCAATGGCGGCTGCGGCGGTGCAACAGCCGACGCACCAGCAATTTATCGACCAGCATTGCAAGGCCCCGGCGGTTTGAACAACCTAGTGCAGCGGGCTGCCGAGTTGCGCGCGACGCAGCATATGGAAGAAGCGCTGGATACAATCCGAAAAGCCGTCACTCTCAATCCCGATGATCCGCGCGCGGCTTTCGGGCTGGCGCAGATAAGCTTCGAATGCTGGCAGCCTGCGGCCGATCTGTTCGCCAAGGCACGGCAACTTGTGCCTGCAAACGCCGACATCATCCGCAACCACGCGCTCGCCTTGGCGGCAGAGGGCGAGACCAGCAGTGCGCAACTGCTGCTTGAGGAAACATTGGCAGCCACTCCCGGCTGGGTTGAGGGGCACCGCATCCTTGCCGTGCAGCGCATTACCGAAGGGGATGGAACGGATTTCGACCGTAGCTTTGTAATCGCTGCCAAGGCCGAGCCGCAAAATGTCGCTCTCTATATGGCCTGGTTCCAGTTGCACGCCCAGCGCAAGGATTGGGAACGCGCCGCGAATGTCCTGCGCGGTGCCCAAGGCCGGTTGCCGGGCAATCGCACGCTTGAACTTGCCGCTTTATATCTTGCCAGTGAATCCGGCGACGCGCGGAATGATCGCACACTGTTCGATACGGTAGCCGACGTGGCCGATCCCGGCATCGATCTGTGCAGGGTGCGCCACCATTTACGCGCAGGCGATCCGAATAGGGCAATGGCCATTGCCGAGCGCCATCTGACGGGACCAACAGCCCGCATGTTCTGGCCCTACCTCGCGTTGTGCTGGCGGCTGCTGGACGATCCGCGCGCTGCCTGGCTCGATGGCGCACCGATTTTTGCCACGGCACTCGATCTTGAATTTTCGCCGTCTGAACTCGACGAACTGGCAGAGGTTTTGCGCGGTTTGCACCGGCTAAAGGCCCCCTACCCCGATCAGTCGGTGCGTGGCGGAACGCAAACCGACCGGCAGCTTTTCTTCCACCCCCACCCCGCCATCCAGAAAACCCGACAAAAGGTGTCAGCGGCCGTGCAGTCCTTTATCGACGCATTGCCAGCGCAGGACGCAGACCATCCATTGCTCGGCCCGCTACGCAACCAACCCCTGCTGTTCGAAGGCAGTTGGTCTGTGCGATTGGCAGGCGATGGCTATCATGCCGCGCACACCCATGTGATGGGCTGGATAAGTTCGGCGCTCTATATCGTGGTGCCCGAACCGGATGTCGCAGGCCCTGCTCCCGCCGGCCGTCTGGCGCTCGGTGCTCCACCGCCGGAGTTAAAGCTGGGCCTGCCGCCCTACAGGCATATCGAGCCCAAACCGGGCCGCCTTGCCCTCTTCCCGTCAACGCTGTGGCACGGCACCGAACCCTTTGCCGAAGGCGAGCGGATGACCATCGCGGTCGACATACGAATTCCCCCGATAATCAAGGCTTTTTAGCATACGTATACCAACCTTTGCACGGTTGAATGTCGCCCGCTTTGCCGCAATGAATGGTGTCATAAACAGGCTCGCAAAAGCAGGCCGCGAGAGAGGAAACCCCGTATGCAGAAGAAAGCAGCTCAGGCAGCCGTGGTGGCATTGCTTGCCCATGGCGCAGTGCAAGGTGCCCCGTTGGCCACCGGTAGTTCGCCCGATGGATCGATCACCGTCAGCGTCGAACTGGATAGCGATGGCCGTGCCAATTACAGCATCAGCCGCAAGGGCAAGCTGTTGATCGCGCCTTCAAAGCTGGGTTTCATTCTGACCGACAGTTACGACATGGTGCGTGGCTTCAAATTCGACAGCGCCGAGAACAAACCGACCGTGGACGAGAAATGGGAGCAGCCCTGGGGCGAGCGCCGTTTCGTGCGCAACCATTATAACGACCTGATCGTGCGTTTCCGCCAGCCGACCTATCTGAAACGCGCAATGAATGTGCGTTTCCGCATTTTCGATAATGGCGTCGGCTTCCGCTATGAAATTCCCGAGCAGGAAAATCTCAAGACGATGAACATCGCCGATGAGGTGACGGAGTTTTCGATTGCCAGCCCCGGCACCGCCTGGTGGATCACCGGCGGCGAGTGGAACCGTTATGAGCAGATATACCAAAAGACGCCGATTGACGCGGTATCGACCGCGCATACGCCGATCACGATGCGGCTCGACGATGGCACACATCTGTCGTTCCACGAAGCGGCGCTGGTCGACTATTCGGCCTTCTGGTTCAAGCGGGCTGAGAAGCAGACTTTCCGTACCACACTTTCACCTTCGTCAAAGGGCCCGCGTGTCACCCGGGAAACGCCCTTTGCCACACCCTGGCGCGCGATCCGCATCGGCGATAGTGCCGCAAGCCTTGTCGAGAATGATCTGGAACTCAACCTGAACGAGCCCAACAAGCTGGGCGATGTCAGCTGGTTCCGTCCGCAAAAATATGTCGGTATCTGGTGGGGCATGATTTCCGGCAAGTGGAGCTGGGCTGAAGGCCCGAACCATGGCGCCACCACCGAGCGCACCAAGGAACATATCGATTTCGCGGCCAAGCACGGCTTTGGCGGCGTGCTGGTCGAAGGCTGGAACAAGGGCTGGAATGGCGAATGGTTCGGCCATGGCGATGAATTCAGCTTCACCGAGGCAGTTTCCGATTTCGACCTCAAAGTAGTCACCGACTATGCGCGCAAGAAAGGCGTCAAGCTGATCGGGCATCATGAGACCGGCGGCAATATCGATGTCTATGAGGCGCAACTGGAAGACGCGATGAAGCTGTATGGCGAACTCGGCGTCGATATTGTCAAGACCGGCTATGTCGCCGATGCTGGCGGTATCATTGCGCCCGGCGACACACCCGGCGAGGTGCGCAAGGAATGGCACGATGGCCAGCGCCAGGTGCAGCACCATCTGAAAGTCGTCGAGACAGCAGCCAAATACAAGGTCGCGGTCAACCCGCATGAACCGGTGAAAGACACCGGCCTGCGCCGCACCTATCCCAACTGGGTTGCCCGCGAAGGCGCGCGCGGCATGGAGTATAACGCCTGGGGCCAGTTCGCGAACGGGCCGGAGCATGAGCCGACCCTCGTCTACACCCGCATGCTTTCCGGGCCGATGGATTTCACCCCCGGCGTGCTCTCGCTCTCGAGCCCGACAGGCAACGCCCTTGCCTCCACCCGTGCGAAGCAGCTTGGCCTCTATCTCGCCATCTATTCGCCGATCCAGATGGCGGCGGACTTTATCGAAAACCTTGCCAACTATCCCAAGGAGCTGGATTTCATTTCAAAGGTGCCCGCCGACTGGGCGGAATCGAAACTGATTGCGGGCGAAGTGGGCGAATATGCGATTTTTGCGCGCAAGGATCGCAACAGCGCCAGTTGGTACACCGGCGGCGTCAACGATGCGACCGCGCGCATGGTCGATCTCGACCTGTCCTTCCTCGAACCGGGTAAAAGCTATCGCGCGACCATCTACAAGGATGGCCCCGATGCAACCTACCTCACCGAAGCACGGCACAATATCGCCTATGAAACCAAGACCGTGAAGGCGGGCGACAAGTTGCAGGTCTGGCTCGCCCCCGGCGGCGGCTTTGCGGCGCGGCTGGAGTTGGTGAAGTAAGCGCCGGGAAAAGCCCCTCCCCTGAAGAGGAGGGGAGAAGACCCAATCGACCTATCGCGCGCCGAAACCCGCCCACCGAAAGATTTTGTTAACCCTGTCCGTTTAGCCTTGTCCTCGAACCGCCCAAGGGCGATATTTCGGGGGTAAGGCAAGATGCAGGGCTGGATGAAAGATTTCGCCGAACAGCTTCACCGCAAGAGCATTTGGGCGATTGCTTCGCTGGAGCATGGCATTGGCCGGTTGATGATAGCCTGGGTCGTGATTGCCGGTGCCTTATGTGCCCTGCGCATCGCCTTCGCGGCATCGCCCATCGACGGGCCCGCTGCGTTGCTGCAGACATTACTGCCTTATGTTCTCGTCATTGGCGCACCAGTCACCGCCTGCCTGATCGGCAACGCGCTGTTCCCGCGCGGCGCGCTTTTCGAACAGCCACAGATCCGGCTGGCCCGTTATGGCAAATGGCAACCGGTCGATTGCCTGACCGCGCGCCAGCACAGATTGTTCGGGCCGACAGGCATGATGGCCTCGCTGGTGATCGGCATGATGATCAACGTGCCGGTGCGCAGCCTGGAATTCCTCGCCGCCGTCCCCGCGATGAACGGCCATGCGCCGCTGTGGGGCCAGATGTTGTTCGCCGCGATGACGATGGATGTGGTGGTGATGAACTTCCTCTACATGCTTGCCTTCATGATGGCGCTGCGCAGCGTCCCCTGGTTCCCGCGCTTTTTGCTGATGGTCTGGGGTGTCGATATCGTCTCGCAAGTGAGCATCGCGCATTTCGTGAGCCATGCCCCGAGCCTTCCGGTCCCGGTCGGGGATGCCATGGGGGATTTGCTGAGCGGCAATGTGAAGAAAGTATTGATCAGCGTTGCAATCTGGTTGCCCTATCTGCTGCTGTCGCAGCGTGTGAACCTCACTTATCGGGGGCGTCTGGCAGCCTGACAGGCGCGAATGCCAGCGCGGCCGCAACAGCGAGCATCATCAACGGATAGTTGTAGTAAAGCGCCGCGTCATGCAGCGAGTAAATCAGCGTCGCCAAAACCAGGCCAAAGGCGGCAACCCGGTTCAGAGAGTCAAACTTCAGCTTTGCCATCCTTACAACGGGCAATATCGCGGCGGCCAGCAGTGCGCAGCCAAGGAAGCCGATTGAAATCAAGGCTTGCAATATGACATTGTGCGGCTGCCGATAGTCGGGGAAGCCCTTGAAATCTATCAGCTGAAACTGGTCGAGACCCCAGCCAAATACCGGTCTCTCGAACACTTTTCCGGCAACTTCAATCCACATCGAGATACGACCAGACGACAAGTCACGTCCGGGTTCGGAAACGGGCGAGAATCGGAAAATGCCGTAGGCATAATAAGGTGGGGTTGGCACAATGAGGCTGGCAATTGCGCCAACGATCATGGCTGTTGCAGCGAATTTGAAGATCTGAGTTCGATATTGTGGGGCAAACAAGACTATGAGGGCGATGCCGCCTGAAGTAGCGAATATGGCTCCTCTCGACCCTGACCAAAAGGCAAGAAATAAAGCGACAGACGCAAGCGCGAACGGCAAGGCCATTTGCGAAGCTCTCGGTCGCTCCTCTCCGCCTTCGGGTAGCGATGCCAAGGCCATGAAAAACCCGCTGACCACGAAGAAACCAACCCAACGGACATTCGTCACGCCGGGCACATGCGTCTTCCACTGATCGCCAACGGGGATGAAGTATAAGAAGGACAAACCCCAGATGGCACAATAGGCAAAGACCCCGATAGCGATCCATCGGGCCAATATCCTTCGATGTTCGATTGAAAATCTTGCGATCAGTTCAAAGATGGTTAGAGCAAAAACGACATGCACGAAGAAGGCAATGAGCGCGATGGGAATGCGGATAGGATCCTCGACCCCCATGTAAAGCGGGATGGTGCAAAGCAAGGCCAAAATTGAAAGTGCCGCCCGGGAAATCCTCGGCAGCCGTCTCCACTCTCGGAAAATCGAAATGCCATTCTCCATCGCTATGACGATGATGACCAGTTGGAGCAGTGTCGGCGCGACCGACAGGCTGCGGATCGCGCCGCGATACAAAGAGATTTCCGGTCCGAATTCCCAAGGCAGAATGGTCATGAAGACTGGGCACGCTGCGATAGCTAAAAAGATGCCGATTTGTGACGCTGTAAGCTTTGCCTGTTGCACGCATCCCCCTTTGAACTTGTCGAATTAATTGCTGTGCCTCTAGCGCATCTCTTACATTCGAACGCACAGCTTTCTATCGCTTTTTTAATCACGAAGGCTCTCTCGATCGATCAGCCAGATCGAGCGAGAAATGGTTTCTTCAAGACGCCAATCACCGTCAAAGTAAAAATTGTGATGGGGAAATTGTAGAATAATATTCCATCATACAGCGAGTAAACCATCAATGCGAACAGCATGGCGAGGTGAAATCTTGCCGACGGTGAATTACTAAAATTGAATCTGGAAAACATCATTGGAACAGCGATTAGCAAAGAGAATATGATCCCAGAAATACCGGCGACAAAAGTCATCTGCAAAATCGAATTGTGTGGATGCGCGAGGGCCCCTTCTCCGAGTGGATTGAACTTCAGATACTGCCCCAAACCCCATCCCAATATGGGCCGTTCGCAAATGCTATCGAATGTCGCGAGCCAGATTTGAAGCCGACCTGAGCTGGCATCGTCAAGAGTTGCGGAATTGACGTCGGATATACCAAATGCAGAAAATAGTCCGAACATGGGAATGGGCAAAGGCAACAACGATACGATCATCAAAGCGGGAACGCCCGTCATCAATGCAAAGCCCGCAATGGCTTTGCGCTTTTCGGGCACAATCGCGAATATCGATATCGTCAGCAACAACAACGCCAGTGTCGGTCCCCGAGATCCTGTCCAAAAGACTACAACCAATCCGGCAATAGAAGGCACAAGTGCTGCAACCGACACCCAATTTTGGGCGTGACGATTTGGCGCAGCCATAAAACTATGCAGGCCTGCACCATAGGCCACAAACCCGAGGAATGCGACGTGCCGGATGTTGTGGAATCCCGGAAACGGGCCGTACCATTTGGCAGGTTCGATGTGGTTAGACAGTATGTAAGTTGCGAAAACAACAAAATACATAAGTACGCCAAAACCTATCGCCAGCCACATTTTTCTTTGAAAATCATCGGTTGCGTAGCTGCTTCGATGCGCCATTGAGAGAAAAAGCAGTGCTATTGCTCCAAGACTCAACACACCTATCGCCGCGGAAAGATGATCGTTTCCCGTCCGAAAAGTCGCAAACAAAACCAACGGAGTCCATGACAAGAACGCGATGCGCGACAGCAGCGGCAATCCCTGCCAGCCCTTAACTACCGAGCCGCCTTCCCGCAGCACAATAAATATAATTGCAAAAAGGATCAGCGGAACAATCAAAGAGTGAAATTGAACAAATATCTGCCATCCTGCCGGGTAAGGCGAAAAAGACAGTGGTGCGAGTGCCATCATCAGTGGCAGGGATCCGATACAAAAAGCGATGGCCGTACTGCCATTCCAATACGCCGTGGGCTTTGTTTCCTTGATCATGGGGCGATGCTATCGTGCGAAACGCAAATGTAAACATATCTTAAAACGCAATAATTTTGGGAACCTGCAGTCGGTCAGAGAAGCCATGTCCAACGACAAAGCGTAATGAAATTTGAACCCATATGGCCTATTGAATAGTCGCCTAACATCGAACAGACTTTTGACGGGCGGCAAACAGGGGAATTCGTAAATGCTGCATCTCAATCGTGCGCTGCATGGATTCATAACTGCCTGCAAGGCAGACGCACTGACGCTATCGGTCGGCGGTCTGTTCATATTGGCATCACTCGCCGCAATGGCCAGCATCGGGATTTACGGCTTCCCCTTGGATGGAAGTTTTTCCCTGCTGCTTACATTTGCGGCCACTGCGGTTTTTTTTGGCGGATCTTTTTTGCTGATCGCACTTCTCCGCGAACGGCCGGAAAGTCCGATTGGATTCACGCGAAAATTTTTGGCGCATCATGCCTCTTGGGAACGGCTGATGCGGCATGTGCCGCTGATCCTTCTGGTCTCGCTGTTTCTCCCCGCTTTTTCAGGGATGAAGGGTTCGATCTCGCTCTTTGCAACCTATAGCTGGGACGGGTTCTGGATTGAGGCCGACCGGATGATCCACGGGATGGATGCTTGGCGCCTGATCCACCCCATCATCGGCTACCCCTTTGTCACTTTCATCCTCAGCGCACTTTACATTGTCTGGTTGCCGATGCTGCTGATTGCTCTGGTCTATTTTTCGTTTCTCACGAACAGGCCTATATTAAGGGCGCAGTTTTTGCTGACCTATTTTTCGTGCTGGGCCATATTGGGCAGTCTGTGCGCTATAGCTTTTGCCTCGGTCGGCCCCTGCTTCGTTCACCCACTTGTCGGACGGCAGGACTTTCTGCCACTAATGGAATATCTCGACTATGCCGACAGCCAATGGCCGATCTGGGTGATCCATATCCAGGACCGGTTGGCTGCGCAGCTGGCAGAGGGCAGCCGCGAACTGGGTGCCGGAATCACCGCGATGCCATCGATGCATGTCAGCATGGCCTTTCTTTATTGGCTGGCTGCGCGTAAAGTGAACCGCTGGCTCGGCTGGGTGATGTTTGCCTATATGCTCTCGATATTGGTTGCCTCGGTGCACCTCGCCTATCACTACGCCGTTGATGGCTACCTCTCGATAATCCTGACGCTGTTGATCTGGAAAATATGCGGGCATTTGGCCGCACGCGCGCACCCGTTGCAAAAAGAGGTAGAACCACCGGTTTCCGCCACTTCAAACGAATTCCAGTCGGCAATTAACTAAAGTTATATATCTTTGGTAAAGTATTGTGATTCGGTGATTTTTTTGCCGCGATTTGTTGTAAAAATACCGCATGGTTAACAAATTCTTAAAATAAACTACTGTTAAAATTGCGTAAATTTTAGCTGTTGACCCTTGGGTCCGATTCACCGGATTGTAGAGGCATCAAGGGTGGACCAAAGCGAAAGAGCCGGCGCGATGCTGGCAATAATATAACAGGGTCGCGACGGTTCAATCACTACCCCCCTTGGTGATCCACGATCCGGTACACAGCCGGGCGGGGAGACTCTCAAACTATGTAAAGGGGTAGTATTATGCGTAAATTTGTAACTTCGTTCCTGCGTGACGACAGCGGTGCTTCGGCAGCTGAATATGCTCTCATCCTCGCCATCGTCGGTGCCGGCATTGCCGTTGCTGCGATCGCTCTGGGTACTGCCATTGGCGGCGCACTGAACGACGCCAAGACCTGCATCAGCACCAATGGTCAAACCTGCAGCTAATAACCGCAGAACTGAAATGGGATCCTTTCCGCCCCGTCAAACGGGCGGGGGGTTTCCAAAATCATAACTAGTTTAAAATGAAGGGGTAATATCATGCGTCAATTTGTAACTTCATTCCTGCGTGACGACAGCGGCGCTTCGGCAGCTGAATATGCGCTTATCCTCGCGATCATCGGTGCCGGCATTGCCGTCGCTGCAATCGCTCTGGGTACTGCCATTGGCGGTGCACTGAACGACGCCAAGACTTGCATCAGCACGAATGGTCAAACCTGCAGCTAAAAAAAGTTGCAATTTGAATGAAAAGTTACTCCCCGCCCGGTGCCCGGGCGGGAAGTTTCAAGGGGCTCCTCAACAGGATGCCATAGGTAAAACAAATTCGGGTGGGGGGTCGCATGGCGAACCGGAACTGGATCATAATTGCGATAGCGGCGATCATAGGGATCGTTGCCGTCATTCTTGCAAACAGTTATCTGACTGGCGTTGAAAACCAGCAGGAACGCAGCGCCGAAGAAAATCGCATGGTTCAGGTGGCTGTCGCCCGTGTTCCCATGGCTTATGGAACCACGCTGACTGCGGAAAACATCCGCATGGTCGCATGGCCCGCAACATCAGTGCCACCGGGCGCCTTCCAATCCACCAGAGCGCTTCTCGGGCAGGAGGCGCGCGTCGTGCTGCGCCCGATCGAGGCGGGTGAACCCATTCTTCCCGGCAAGGTTACCGGCCCAGGTGGCCGCGCGAGCATTTCCGCCCTGATCGACGAAGACATGCGCGCTGTTGCCGTCCGCATCAGCGATGTTTCAGGCGTCGCAGGGTTCGTCCTTCCCAACGATACCGTGGATGTGTTGCTGACCCGCACGCCGAAAACAGAATCCGAAGGCCAAATCGATCCGATCACCGATGTGCTGCTGCAAAATGTGCGCGTCATCGCGATCGATCAGGGTGCTGACGAAAAGAATAACCAGCCCGTAGTCGGCAAGACCGCAACGCTGCTGGTCGATCAGCAGGGCGCGCAAAAACTGGCGCTTGCCTCGACCGTCGGCTCGCTCTCGCTGGCACTCCGCAATGCCGCAAACCAGGACGTTTTCATGGCGCAGACGGTCGGCACACGAGATCTCGGTCAAGGCAGCGTCTCGCCCAGTTTTTACAATCAACCGCGCGGTAGCACCGCAACTGTGGCGTCCAGCCCCTACCCTATCCCTGCCATGCAAGCAGCGGCAGTTGGGCAGGCGCGCAACGCAGCAGCGCCGGTTCGTCGCAAACCCGCCAATTCGGTCGAGGTAGAGATTGTGCGCGGTACGGCCAGTTCTTCCTACGATGTTTCGCGCCACAGGGGGTATTGAGCGCATGAAAAAGCTAAGCTTCATCTTTGGCACTGCTCTCGCACTGTCACTCTCCGCCGCCCCCGCCGCTTTGGCCCAGGGCTATCAGAGTTCCTCGGATGCCGGGCTGCACGCAGGCCAACTCGACGTTCCACTGAACAAGAGCCAGGTGCTGACGGTCGATCGACCGTTCGGCAAGGCGATGATTGGAAGCGAAGAGATCGCCGACATCATGCCGATCACCAACCGCTCACTTTACGTGCTCGGCAAGAAAATGGGCACCACCAGCCTGACGGTCTATGACAATGCAAACAATGTCATCTCGGTGGTCGATATTGCCGTTGGTCCGGACATCGTGTCTCTGCGCCGACAACTCTCGGAACTGATCCCGGGCGAGCCCATCGGTGCCAAGATTTCAAACAATTCAGTCATACTGACAGGCATTGTTTCAAATGGCCCGGCAATTGACCGCGCTGTCCAGCTCGCCAAAAGCTATGCCGGTGACAATGTAATCAACATGATGTCGGTCGGTGCCAGCCAGCAGGTGATGCTGGAGGTGCGCTTCTCCGAAATCTCGCGCCAGACAGGCAAGCAGATTGGTTTGAGCGGCTTTGGCTTCAGCGATGGTGGCACTTTTGGTGCGGCCATTGGCAACGGTGCCGGACTGGTTCCTGATCCGACATCAGGTAACGGTGTGCTGCGACTCGATTCCATCACCGGTGCCTTTGGCGTGTTTCGCAAGGCGTTTGACGTTGCCGGGCTGAACATCGACGCTGTGCTTGATGCGCTGGAGCGCAAGGGTTTGGTGAAGACCCTCGCCAATCCGACATTGGTGGCGCTTTCAGGCGAAACCGCGTCCTTCCTGGCGGGCGGTGAATTTCCTGTTCCTGTGTCGCAAGGTAACAGCGGTGGCGCAGGAGGAGGCGGCGGCAATAGCGGCAGCATAACCGTTGAGTTCAAACCCTTCGGCGTCAGCCTGGCCTTCACGCCCACGGTGCTTGCCGATGGCGTTATCAATCTGGCGGTTGAACCCGAAGTCAGTTCGATTGATCCGACTGCTTCAATCACTGTCAACGGCCTCGTCATTCCTGGCCTGCAAACGCGGCGCGCAAACACGGTACTTGAACTCCGCGACGGTGAAAGCTTTGCCCTCGCCGGCCTCATCAGAAAGGATTTCCAGACGACGGTGCGGCAGGTTCCGCTTTTGGGTTCCATTCCCATCATCGGCTCGCTGTTCCGATCGTCGGGTTTCCAGAAGGGTGAGACCGAACTGGTTATCGTTGTGACTCCCCGTCTGGTACAGCCGATCAAGGCGGGTGCACCAGTGGCGCTGCCGACCGATCGGGTGCAGAACCCCAATGAACTCGACCTGTTCCTGATGGGACGCACCGACAAGGCAGTGGGCATTAATCCGCTTGATCCCAACGCACCGCCACCAGAGGCACCCAAGACGGAAGGCGCCGACTATGACTATTGATCGTAAAATGCTGTGCTCTGCGCTGGCTCTCGCGCTGCTTTCGGGCTGCACGCCGAATGATACCGGCATTGGCGATGCCGCACGTGCCAATTATGCCGCGCAGATCGTGGAACCTGAGCCACAATATGCCGAAGCGATGACCGCTAGTGGCGACCAAGCGATGGCTGCTCAGGAACGGTATCGCAAAGGCGCTGTGAAACAACCGGTCGCGGAGAAGACAACCAGCGGAATTTCCAGTTCGGGTGGCAGCTCTTCAGGTGGCAATTAAGGCGTAAGACGTAAGGAGATGGAAGGTGATACGGTCGATAGGGAAGAGACTTTGGCGTGAAGAAAGCGGGGCTGTCGCCTCCGTTTACGCCTTGGCTTTACCTGCGTTGGTCGCGATCGGTGGCATAGCCTTTGATTATGCCCGACTGGCTGCCATGGACACAGAGCTGCAAAATGCAGCGGATCAGGCAGCCCTCGCCTCTGTAACGCAATTGGACGGAAAAGCCGGGGCATGCTCCCGTGCATCCGCCGCTGCGGTTTCGCATCTTGCCAACCGGACGGTATATTCCAATGTGGGCGGCACCCCGGACATTACGGTGACCGGTGAAGCGACGTGCGACGCAACCGGCAAGATCAAATTCTGGCAAAACAAAGCAAAGACAACGGCGGCGACCACCGACGCCAATGCCCGTTTTGTTGAAGTTACGGTCAACGCCCGCACCGCGCGCTATGCGTTGACCCCGATTGTCGGCGTTTTCAATTCTGGCGCAATCGATGCAACCGCTATGGCTGGACTGGGCTCCTCGGTGTGCAAAGTCCCGCCGATCATGATCTGCAGCCCGGATCCTTCTGTACCTTTCAATGCCGATGGCAGAGTCGGTCAAGGTGTTGTTGCGACCGGCCACAGCCCGGGCAGCGGCAGCACCAAAAACAATGCCAATCAAGGCGGAGATGCCGGGACAGGCAGCAACAATACTTGGGCTCCGGGCGACTTCGGATTCTTGCAGGTGAACGATCCCGACGCCAATAACCGCAATGCAGCTCTGTTAAGGGCGCTCGCTTACGTGAATCCCCCGATTGATTGCGTCCAAATCGATGAAAACAGGGTAAGCACCGGAAATCCGCAAGGATTGTACGACGCAATCAACACCAGATTCGGGATATACGATTTTAACAATAATGGCGGCGGGAATGTACTTGCGTCTTGTGAAGGCGGAAATTGCCCACCTGCTCCCAATGTACGCATGGACTACGTGCGGCAGGGCAATGGAAACAACAGTTGCAAAATCAAGCGCGGTCAAGGCGGAAACGGGTTTAGCCTGCCGGACAGCGGTAGCGAGTTTAAACCAGCCAATCCGGGCGGGGCCTACAACCCGGTTACCGCACTACATTCCAATTCCAATGCCATCGCAGCCATGGGGCTTCCCCGAGATAATTGTCACTATACCAGCTTCAACACTGGCTCGACCACTCCGGGATTTTGCCCTGGTGGTAACGGGCGTTTCGGAAGTGGCGAGTGGGCGCGACAGGATTATTTCACCAAATATCATAACTCAAACCGCCCCACCAACTGGCAGTCAATCAGTCGCTACCAAACCTATTTGTGGGAACTTGCGGGAAACATGCCGACTGGAGGTGCGCCAACATGTGGCTTACCAGCCGGCGATGTCAATCGACGCATTCTGACGGTTGCAGTGGTCAGCAACTGCGCCAGTTTGAATGGTGCCTCACAACCTGTCGTAATCGACGAATGGGTTGATGTTTTCCTCGTGGAGCCAGCCAGCGATGACACTTTGCGCTGGAACGCCTTTAAAGACGCAATCTATATGGAAATCATCGGCAAATCGACAGTTGCGGGTGCCGGTGTTTTTGGCAATCAGACGGTGCGCCGTGATGTGCCGTATCTGGTGGAGTGAGCAATGCGTTCGCTCTTTCTGATCCGTACTGATAACAGCGGCGCGGCAGCGGCCGAAATGGCGCTGCTCGTTCCGCTGCTTTCGATACTGATGTTCGGTTCATTCGAAATGGGCAATTTTTTCTGGAACGAACATAGGGTGGTCAAGGCCGTTCGTGATGGCGCACGCTTTGCCGGACGACAGCCGTTCGCGAAATTTGCTTGCGGCACCGCGACCCTTGCGGACACGGCTTTGGAAACCCAGATCAAAAACCTCACGCGCACTGGTACCGTCGATGGGACTGGAGCCGCGAAGGTTTATGGCTGGGCCAACACCCATGTTACCGTCAGTGTGGATTGTCCTGCCACCGCTCTCAATACTGGCATCTATACTGGTTTGTCCAATGCGCCACGTGTAACCGTGTCAACCACGGTACCTTACAGATCTATCCTGCAAAATCTTGGCTTTAATACGACAGGTCTAAATTTGAGAGCGCAAGCACAAGCTGCGGTGATGGGACTATGAAGCTGTTCTCGCGCCTCGCCCATGATGAAAATGGTGGTCCAGCCGCGGAATTTGCATTGGTCTTGCCAGTTGCTTTGCTTTTTCTCGCCGGCATCATCGATGTCGGGCGCTATATGTGGACCTATAACGAAGCCGAAAAAGCGACGCAGATGGGCGTTAGATATGCTGTGGCAACCGATGCTGTTGCATCTGGGCTTGCAGAATATAGCTTCGCTCAAAGCTGCGGCGTTACACAGGGCAACCAGATATCGACGGCCCAGTTTCCCGGAATGACCTGCCAAGGTGGCGGAACCGTGGCAGCACCCTCTGTCAATTGTACATTCCCGGTAGCGAGCAGCTGTACGACGAACGCCATACCGACGACTTCCAATGTAACGGCCTTTGGCAATATCGTGAACCGTATGCGCCAGTTCAAACCTGATATTGCGCCAGCACAGGTGCAAATAAGATACAGTAATTCCGGTCTGGGCTATGCGGGTGATCCGACGGGTATGGATGTCGCGCCGCTGGTTACAATAACCGTCACCGGCCTTCAATTTAAGCCTTTGACGACACAGATTTTAGGCGCGGCTTTCACCATTGGTCCGTTCAGCTATTCGCTGACCATGGAAGATGGCCAAGGCACCTATTCGAATTAGGATGGAATTTTAGATGGGCGTTTCTGAATATATCACTTTCACCTCGGAGGATTGGGTTTTGGACCTGAAATCACGTTCTGTTTTACTGGTCCTTTCCGAAGCCGAAATGACGAGTGCCCAATTTGACGATGTGGCAATCGGGCAAGCTCAGGTCCTGCTCGCAACAATGGCACCCGACGCACGCGTCGACGAAGCCCAGTTGGATGCCGCAACAATATTGATCCTCGAAATCCGCCCGGATATGCCCAAATCGCTCGATCGGTTGAAGAAAATCAGGGCCTCACATCCCGACCTTCCGATTATCGCCGCGATCCGCGATTCAAATCTGACTCTGGTCCGTATGCTGCTGAAGCAGGGTGTGCGCGACGTCGTCGCATTGCCTTTGGCACAATCGGAACTGGCATCGATCATCGCCGAAATCTGCGCAGAACTCGATGCCAGCCGCGCTGCTGAAGTACAGCAAGGGCAGCTGATTTCAGTGCTCAAAAGCATTGGCGGCGTGGGTGCCACGACCGTTGCCACACACCTTGCCGGCGAACTGGCGCAGAGCAATCGTGGCAAAGGTGTGTGCCTGATCGACCTTGATCTGCAATTTGGCGACGCGGGTGCTTATCTTGGGCTTTCGTCCCAACTTTCAATTGCCGATCTGATTGCAGCGGGAGCCCGTATCGATCGCGAACTGCTCCGTTCGGTCGTGTCGAAAAGCGACAATGGCCTGCACGTCATCCCGGCCCCCATCGATATCATGCCGCTGGAAGCTGCCAATTCGGAACAGATGCTTCGCATCATCGAACTGGCACGTGAGGAATATGATCATGTAATCCTCGACCTGCCGTCCAACTGGACGAACTGGACTTTGTCGCTCGTCGCATTGTCGGACGTTGTATTTTTGGTGGCCGAATTGTCTGTGGCCAGCCTGCGCCAGGCAAAGCGCCAGCTGCAATTGCTCGCCAATCAGGATATCAACCACGACAATATCCACGTCATCGCCAACCGGGTAGAAAAGCGGATGTTCCGCACGATAAATCTCGATGACGCCTCACACGCGCTCGGGCATCCGATAGAATATAGCATCCACAATGATTATCCGCTGGTTCGTGCCGCACATGATCAGGGTGTGTTGATCAATGCCATCCGGGCACGCAGCAAAATCGGCGCAGATATTGCCGCGATGCTGCCACTGCTCACGAAAGAAACGGACGCCTGACGATGTGGCAGATAAAGAAAGCCGACGTTCTGGATACGAACTCTGCCGCGAATGAAAGCGCGAAAAAGGCTCTGGAACGTCATGCAGCAGACACGGACTATATCGACCTTAAGGTCGAGCTGCATCGTCGGCTGATCGATCTGATCAATCTGTCCGCGCTGGAAACGATGACCAGGCCGCAGATCGAAACCGAGATCGGCGAACTGGTACACGAACAGCTTGCCCAGCAAAAACATGCACTCAACCATGAGGAACGCAAACAGCTCGTCGCCGACATTCTTGACGAGCTTCTCGGCCTGGGCCCCCTAGAGCCCCTTTTGCAAGACAACAGCATTACCGACATATTGGTGAACGGCCCTGAGGTCGTGTTCGTTGAACGCAAGGGTGTGCTTGAACGTGTCGAGACGCGCTTCAAGGATGACAAGCATCTGCTGCGCATCATCCAGAAAATCGTCAGCGCGGTTGGCCGCCGTGTTGATGAATCGTCGCCCTTTGTCGACGCCCGTTTGCCCGATGGCTCACGCGTCAACGCGATTGTTCCGCCACTGGCGGTCGATGGCTCGCTGCTCTCAATCCGTAAATTTGCCAAAATCCCTATCAATATGGAAAAGCTCAGCGAGTTGGGCAGTGTTCCCACGCCAATCGCCGAGGTGTTGAAAGGTGTGGTTCGCGCGCGGCGCAATGTGCTGATTTCGGGTGGCACCGGCTCGGGTAAAACAACGTTGCTCAACGCGATGTCTGCCTTCATCGATGAACGCGAACGCATTGTCACCATTGAAGATTCTGCGGAACTTCAACTGCAGCAAAGCCATGTAGCGCGGCTCGAAACTCGCCCGCCCAATATCGAAGGCAAAGGCGAAGTTACGCAGCGCGACCTGGTGAAAAACGCCCTGCGTATGCGCCCCGATCGTATCATCGTCGGCGAAGTCCGCGCCGGGGAGGCGTTCGACATGTTGCAGGCAATGAATACCGGCCATGATGGATCAATGACCACCGTTCACGCCAACACGCCGCGCGACGCGCTTTCGCGTATCGAGCAGATGATCGGGATGAGCGGTATCGATATTTCGCCGCGTTCAGCACGTGCACAGATCGCTTCGGCGCTTAACGTCGTTGTCCAGATTGGGCGCTTGTCGGACGGTCGTCGCCGCCTTTTGAGCCTGTCCGAAATTGTCGGCATGGAAGGTGAAACCATTACCATGCAGGAAATCTTCCGTTTCCGTATGCAAGGTCGGGACGAAAACAATATGGTCATAGGCCACTTCGAAGCAACGGGTATCCGCCCGAAACTGCTCGAAGATCTTGCCGCGCATGGTGTCTCGCTCAACTCGGATCTGTTCCGCCCAGACAAGAGGATCGAATAATGGATCCCGTTGTCCTTCGGGTATTGGCGTTGATCGTCATTTTCGCGTCCGTTTTCCTGGTTTCGGAACGGGTGATTGCGACCCTCCGGCAGCGGCAAAGGGGCTCGCGCGCGATTAACAAACGCCTGAAAATGATCGAAGGTGGGCTGGATCGCGAAATCGTCACATCACGCCTCCGCAAATCTGCACCGGGCAGCTTTAGCGATATGTCCGGCATAATCGGCACAATTGGTCGCTCGATCGAACGCGCTGTCGTTGCATCAGGCGTGCCCTTTCCACCGCACCAGATCATGCTGGGCATGGCAATCGCATCAACGACGGTGGCTGGGCTTATACTTCTGAGTGCTGGCATCGCAGGCTTTGCCATCGGACTCGGCGTTATCCAGCTTTCCATCGCATTGGGGCTATGTTTTGGTGGCGCCATTCCGATGATGATTCTTTCGCATCTGGCTTCAAAACGGCGCAAAAGGATGCAAGAACAGTTTCCCGTAGCCCTTGATATCTTTGTGCGTGGCCTGCGATCCGGGCACCCGATTGCATCGGCATTAGACCTTTTGACCAAAGAAATGGAAGACCCACTGGGCACCGAATTCGGTCTTGTGGTCGACGAAGTATCCTACGGTGCTGACATGCGTGATGCCTTGCAGAATATGGCTGATCGTTGGGGAATCGACGATATCCAGATGTTCGTGGTTTCGCTGTCGGTGCAGAATGAAACCGGTGGTAATTTGGCCGAAATCCTCGCCAATCTGTCGGCCGTCATCCGTGATCGTCACACTATGTACATGAAGGTGCGTGCGCTAAGTTCGGAAGGTCGGATGACGGCGCTGATTCTTACTGCCCTGCCCATCATGACGTTTAGCGGACTGTTTCTGATAAACCCGTCCTTCTACATCGACGTGGCACAGGATCCGATTTTTCCGATTGGCTTCATCGGGCTGATCGTTCTCTACATCATCGGCTTCATATCCATACGCCGACTGATTGATCTTAAGGTTTGAAATGCTAGCCAACCTTGCCCTTTCGACGACTATGCGGATCGCCCTGTTGGTGCTGATCTTCCTTTTCGTGGTTGTCCTTGTCACGCTTGCTTCAAACTATCTCCTGAACCGCTCGGCGGTGCGTGGAAGGCTTGAAGAGCTTGGTTCCGGAAATCGCGGCACAACCCAAGGCGCCAGTCTGCGGCGCGACCGGATCGCAGTTGGCTGGGCAAAATTGACAGACCGTATTGAAAAAGCGGGTATTTCCCTGGTTGACTCCCAGGGAGACAAGTTACGGGCACAACTGATGGCGGCAGGATATACCTCGCCGACTGCGCCAAAGCTGTTCACTCTTATCCGAATGATCACGCTTTTCCTGCTGCCCGGTTTGCTACTGCTCTATATTTTCGTGAGCGGCATCGAAGTATCGGCATTAAAGCTATATATTTTCGGCGTCCTGCTGGCCGTGTTCGGACTGTACGTTCCCAATCTTTTTATCTCGGCAAAAGCAGATCGCCGTCGCGAGGCTATGGTCAATGGCTTTCCGGACTGCCTCGATCTTACACTGGTTTGCGTAGAAGCTGGTCTTGGCATGGAAGCAGCATTTGATCGCGTGGGCAGAGAAATGGTTCACTCGCATCCATTGATTGCCGAACTTTTGTCCATGGTCACGCTGGAGCTTCGCGCAGGCGCCTCTCGTGAGCAGGCATTACGGAAAATGGCTGATCGATCGCAAGTCGACGAGATCAAATCTTTTGCAACATTGTTGATTCAATCCGACAAACTCGGATCGAGTATCGGTGAAACACTCAGGGTTTATGCCAATGAAATGCGAGAAAAGCGGCGGTTAAGAGCCGAAGAAAAAGCACATCGATTGCCCGTTCTGCTTTCAGTCCCATTGGTTGCCTGCATGCTGCCAGTCATGATCGGCGTGCTGATGCTTCCAGCATTTATCAGGGTTATCCGGCAAGTTGCGCCAGCTTTGGCGGGAGGATGAAGATGAAACGTCACCAGTTCGAAATCGCAGGCTCTGTCGCAGCTTTCATATTGCTTGGCGGCTGCTCCGCATTCCAACCACAGGCAAAGCTGGAGATCCGGAGCGTGGAATCTGCCCAGCGCGGCTCTGAAATCTCCGATCCTCTGGCCGAAGGCCGCGGGTTGTTGGCGCTTGGACAGAATGCAAATGCCATATCCGCATTCCGGAATGCATTGCGGGAAAACCCAAATAGCGGCGATGCCTATAACGGCCTTGCTATCGCCTATGACCGGATTGGCAGACAGGATCTGGCCCAACGTTACTTCGAACTTGCCGTTTCGGTTGAGCCGGAAAATGTCCGTTACCGTGGGAATCTGGCCCGCCTGTTCGAACGCACTGGGCAGCTTAAGTTGGCCATGGGCTTGATCGAAGTGCCTGTGCGCCATGGCGAGTCTGTTCCCGAGGTAGAAAAGGCGAAACGAGTTTCAATTGCTCCATTGAAACCGCCACAATTTGTCGCGGTCGTGCAGGAAGTTAAAACGCTTTCGCCTCCCTCGCCTGTCGAAATCGCCCTTCCGGCGCTTGCTGAGTTGGAGGTTGCCAGTCCTCTTGTCCTGACGCCCGAGACGCAGGTGGCTCCTTCTGATCCCCAGACAAGGGCCGCCCCCGTAAAGGCAGCTATCGTACCTGCAGTCTACCGGCCGACAGCAGCGATGACGATCCGTCCGGCTGCCATTGAGACTCGTAACCTGCCGAAACCCGGCCCCCGACGCGATCCGTTCATGCCTACCGAGCGGCAGCCAGCAGATTTGCCGAGGCAGGCCGTCATGCCGTTCCAGCGCGAAGGCATCCGCCTTGAACGCATTTCGCTGGGTGAAGTCCGTTTGGTCACCAAAGCCTCGACACCCAAGCTTGCTTGGAGAAAGGCTGACGATTTTAACAGCTTCGGCGTGCGCCTCGCCACCTGGCTTCCCGCCGCGATTGCAGTCGAACGGCAAGGTGATGCAGTCCGATTGGCCGAAAGCCCGACATTGAAAGAGGCCATCGCTCGCGCCCAAATTGAAAAGGCCATCGACAACGTTACTGCAGATTCTACTGAAATCGCCGAGATACAAACATTCACTTATGCATTCTTTCACGACGAAAGTCTGGAAGAGGTCTCGCTGGCTGCATTGTGAGCTTTGCGATGCAGCGTTGCATCGGACTTTTGGCGATCCTTTTGTTGACCCCGACTTCGGTCACTGCAGAGGAAGTACGCCTTGATCGGATAGAAGCCGAAAGTCAGCTTGCTCAAATAGAGCTGGCAATATCCGCAGGGCGGGCAACCCAAGCCGGATCAATGCTGCAATGGCTTGAGGGCAGACTTCCAGAAGCGTTACAGGCACGCCGGATGCTCCTTCTAGCTGAAATGCATATGGCGGCGGGCGACAGCAATGCTGCGCAGCAAGCGCTGGAAAAAGTGCCTTCTGATGAAAGCGATCACTGCCGTTATGGCGGCGTAGCAGGCTGGCTTGCCTATCAGAAAAGCGATTGGAACCTCGCGATTACAATGCTGGCCAAATCGGTAGAGGCTTGCCCGGAAGACCCCGGTCGCTGGAACCTTCTTGGTCTGGCACTGGTCCGAAAGAGCGAAACTTCTGCCGCACTGGAAGCTTTCAACCAAGCGTTGGTTCTGGCACCGAACAATCCGTCATTGTTGAACAATCGTGCGCTGGCTTATGCCTATGCTGGCAAGACGGGTGCGGCATTGGCCGATCTGGAACGCGCGGCTGCGATCGGCAATGATCTTGGAATAACGGCCAATCTGGCTGCCTTGCGCGCAAATGCGGGATTGGAAGCTCCGCTGGAAGCTACGCAAGACCCGCAAACCCAGACTGTCATTTTGGCCAACGCCGGCGATGGGGCCAGAGCGGCAGATCGAAATGAAGCCGCGCGCGCTTATTACGCTCAGGCCATCTTGCAGAGCGAACGATTTGACAGCGAGTTATGGACGCGGGCCAATTTTCCAGAGTCCAAAATTCAAGCTGTTTCTAAAAATAGGAATACAACACCATGATTGAATACGGTATTCTGGCTGCAGCTGTTTTCGTGCTTCTTGGTGCTGCCTATTCGGATTTGAAGCAGTTCAAAATCCCGAACCTTATGCCTGTCCTACTGATTGCACTTTATGGATGTCATGTCGCAATAGTCGGTTTGTCCGCTTTCAGCTGGTGGCATGTCGCCCATTTCGCCATTGCCTTAATCGTCGGTATGGGCTTGTTTGCGATGAAATGGTTCGGCGGCGGAGACGCGAAGCTCTATGCTGCCGTCGCCTTATGGTTCCCGTTGCAGCAGGGGCATAAACTGCTGTTCATGGTGGGGATTGCAGGTTTGGTTCTGGCCATTTTGTTCATTTTGACCCGCCGTTTCACCAAAAATGCAGACGGCAAAAAACGCACTGACCGACGGATCCCTTATGGCGTTGCGATAGCTTTTGGCGCGATAGCTTGCTGGCTGATGCAGGCGTCGGACCAACCAGCAATGATGAATGTAGAAGATTTGGACAACAGCGGTCTGCCCTCGCTGTGAGGTTCCAGTCTTAGGTTGCACAAATACGCACCCAAAGCACATCCTCACCTTTCATCGGTGGCAGCGGTAGCCCTGCATTTGCCAACCAATCCCCGTTATATGTAGTAGCCGGTCCTCGCTCCGCTTCAGCGGTGTAAAGTCGGCCCGGATCCAGCATCGGTAACCGAAGCTGGGGCGCAAAGCGCAGGCTTTGTGGCGACGTACGGATGACCTGAACCATCAAATCCGTAGGGTCTCCAAAGGCCAGCCAGCTAATACCATCGGCCGCCTCACCACGCCAGCACCGGCCATTGTGAACCAGATCGCGACTGTCCTTGTAAGCGGTTATACCCGCCGATAGCCGGGCCAAATCTTTCTCGTCCAACTTCCTCAGATCAAGCTCGATGCCATAATGCCCTGCCCTCGCCACGCCGGACCGGAAGCGCATCGATTGGCTTCGCCCCGTGCTGTGGGCTGGGGACGCGCCAACATGCGCGCCCATCAGTTCGGGTGGCATGAATTGCAGAAAACCCCGTTGGATCGACACTCGCGACACCGCATCGATATTGTCGCTGGTCCAGAAGCGATGCGTATGCGCAACAATTCCTGCATCGATACGGCCTCCACCACCTGCGCAGGCCTCTATTTCCATATCGGGGAAGGCTTCACGAAAGCGCTCGAACAACGCATAGGCTCCGAGCACCTGATGGCGGTATCTTGGAATGTCGCCAGCATGCGCCAGATCGCGGTTATGGTCCCATTTCAGATAGGAAATCGGTAAAGCACGCAACAGCGCCGATATCTGGTCAAACAGATAATCACGGACCTCGGGCCTACCCATATCAAGGACAAGCTGGTTTCGCGCAGCCAGCAACGGTCGCCCTGCAATGTGCAAGGCCCAGTCCGGATGGGCGCGGAACAGTTCGCTGTCCGGGTTGACCATTTCGGGTTCAACCCAAAGCCCGAACTCCATACCCAGCCCGACCACATGCGATGCGAGCGGTTCCAGTCCATCCGGATACTTGTCGGCATCTGGCCACCAGTCGCCCAGCGAGCTGGTGTCATCGTTCCGCCTGTGGAACCAGCCATCGTCCAGCACAAAGCGTTCCACACCGATGGTGGCAGCCGCATCAGCAAGCTCCTTCAAAGCACCCAGGTCGTGGTCGAAGTAAAAGCCTTCCCAAGTGTTGAGATGGACGGGACGCGGCTTCATTCGCCCGTCAGGCCAATCGATGCGTTTGCGGATTGCGCGGTGGAAGGCCCATGCGACGCCGTTGGCTCCTTCCCCGCTGCAGGTCGCAAGCAGTTCTGGAGTAGAGATGGTCTCGCCGCTGTCCAGCCGGACCTCACCCGGGGCCAGCCATTCGCCCATCTGCCAATGCCAGCGCCCGTCATCGAGCCATTCGATCTGCTGAACATGATTGCCCGACCAGGCAAGCTGCGCACCATAGGCCACTCCGCCTGCGCATTCGACGACTGCGCCCGGAAAACAATCGTGCGAGGTCAGCCCACGACGATTTTCGCGCCGCCACAAGGATCGCGACACCCGATCCTCGATGGGCACAAACTCGCCATTATGCCGCCCACCGAAGGACCGCACGATTTCTGCATTATCTGGCAAAGGTACATTGCCAGCCGCCAGCCACTGAACATCGAGCGGGCCGGTACCGTCGTTTCGAAGTGAAGTCGAAAGCGCCAGCACATCGGTTTCGGGGTCCAGAACCACCGTAATGGAGGCCGCGATCTTCGCCACCTCGTCTGAAAAATGAAAGACAACCCCATTGTCGACAGGCTCAACCTTGCAGCCTGTTATGGCTTGCGCCCAATCGGCACCATTTCGATGCGCGAGCAGCGCGGATTGGCCGAACCACCCCATGCCGGCGCCGGGGAAAATGGACAAGGGCTGATCAAAATGCAGCGAAAAACTGGGCTCCGGTCGCGTGCCCCGCAACGACCCGACAGGCATTGCCCCATCCGCCAGTCGCGGCCCCCAATAGCGCCACAGCGGAGCTTCGTCTGGATTGGTTTCCCAAATAGCGGTGCAACCCGCGCTGTCGAGCCTGATGAAGTCGGTCATGGCCAGCAGTCATGCGCCCCCAACCACAAATCCGCAAGGCGTTTAACAATCGATTGCATCGCAGCAATGTGTTTAATCGTATGCCGTTGATGGCATATAAAAAAAGCGATGCATGCTTTGGCGAATAGTGGTGCCTCGGGGCGGATTCGAACCACCGACACGCGGATTTTCAATCCGCTGCTCTACCAACTGAGCTACCGAGGCATCTGGCGGCGCACATATCCGCACCGCGTTTTGGAGCGCCGCCTATAGGCAGGGCAATGGGCGCTTGTCCAGCCCCAAAATCAAACCTCTTCGGGGAAATCGGGGTCGGCAGGCGGCCCTTTCATTCGATAGCCCTCGCCCAGCCATTGCAGCAGGTCGCGATCCTTGCAGCCCTTGCTGCAAAAGGGCTTATGTTCGGCGACTTCGGGCTTGCCACAGAGCGGGCATTTGGCGGTTTTAGCTTTGGCTGACATGCACATGCCCATAGCCGCGCACCGACGAGTCGGAAACCAGTTCGACGACCACGCCGAGCTGTTTTTGTAGCAATTCGAGCTCGTCGGACCATCCGCGCAGCATGTCAACGATTGCAGGGTTCGCGACCAGTTGCCGTTTGCCAAAGCCGGTCGACCGCGCAGCCTCGCGCAGCAGGGCGACGGCGCGGCTTTCGGTCGAGAGACGCCCCGGCGTTATGCCGCACAGGATTTCCGGAATGGAGGGGCGCGGGCGCGGGCGAACAATTTGCGCGAAACCAAAGCCGTTTATCGCGGTGCGTTCGTGAGGGCCCAGCGCCGCACATGCTTGCGCAAGCGCGGCATCGACCGAAAGCCGCGCCTTTCGATCAGGCATGGCGAGAAAATCTATACCCACCTGCCCGCCTATGTCGAGCAATCGCAACAATCGCGGGATTTCAAGCGTCGCAGCCAGATTGAGCGCAAGGGGATCCCCGCTACCGTCAATGTCGATGGTGGTCATCGCCCGTGTCCGCTCAACTGTCAGCATGCCGCCGTTGATAGCGAACTCCCCGGTGACCGCCGATTCCGCTATGCTATCAAAATCTGCTTCTTCAATTGCTGCGATATCAGCCGAGACAGGTGGCCCATCAGGGCCAACGCTTGTGGACACTTGCTGCATCGCAGTCGCGTCGCAGCAAATTATCCGATCGACCTTGTCCCGCCATTCTTCGAGAAAATACGCCCAAGGCTCCTTTCCGATGTCGTGCGGACCCTCGCTCGAACGGGCAAGCAGATCGCTTCGTGACCTGACCAGAGGCTGTTTCCACCGTCCCGGCTCCGGAATCGATGCCCGCACGATTTCAACGGCTAGCAATGTCCCCTCGGGTACACGCGGTGCGCGTTCGAGATGCGCTTCGAGGCCGTCACCCAAAGTGACAACGGCTCTGCCAGCTCCCTGATTTTCAACGATGCGTGCGGTGTATAGTTGGCCAACCGAAAGATAGATTCCCCGGCGGCTTGGCCGGATGAGACGGAATTCGGTCAGTGCGCCATCTTCAACCAGTCCGGCGCGGATTTCACCCGGTGCAGCATCCCATAGAAGGGTGCAGGTCATTCGACCGGATAGCCCGAGGCGCGAAGCAAAGCCCGCGTTTCATACAGCGGCAAACCAACCACGCCGGAATGGCTGCCCGACATCCAGTCGATCAGCGCCTCCGCCCTGCCCTGGATGGCATAGCCACCGGCTTTCCCAAGCCCTTCGCCACTGGCGATATAGGCTTCCATCTCGGCAGGGCTCAGTCGTTTGAAGCGGACTACGCTGTCGCTGATACGGCTGCGCGCGCGGCCCTGAGCGTCAATCACGCACACCGCGCTCCAGACATGGTGGCGACGCCCGCTCAGCAATTCGAGGAAGCTGCGCTGCATTTCAGCATCGGCGGCCTGCGGCAGGATACGGCGGCCAACGGCCACGGTTGTGTCGCCTGCAACAACAATCTCGTCCGCTTCGCGCGCTACCGCATGCGCCTTTTCCACGGCCATGCGCAGCGCATAGACCCGCGCAATCTCTCCCTTTCGGGGGGTTTCGTCGATGTCGGGGGACGCAATACGATCCGGCACCACGGCAATGCGCGACAAAAGGTCGCGGCGGCGTGGGGAAGAAGAGGCGAGTACTAGCCGCAAGGGCCGCTGCCTTATTTGAAGCGATATGTGATCCGGCCCTTGGTCAGATCATAAGGAGTCATTTCGCAAAGAACCTCGTCACCGACGAGCACGCGAATGCGGTTCTTGCGCATCTTGCCTGCTGTATGGCCCAATACTTCGTGGCCATTTTCCAGTTCAACACGGAACATCGCGTTGGGCAGCAGCTCGCGCACCGTTCCGCGCATTTCGATAAGTTCTTCTTTTGCCATTCGGCCCCTGTAAATTTGAATGAGTTTTACGTGCGAGCGCCCTTAGGCCTTTTGTCACAAAAAGGGAAGAGCGCGCGGATAATGCCTGTTCATCAATGATTACGGGCTTTTTGCCCGATAGCTGCGACAAATTATGACATCTACGGGCTGTAACTGCGACAGGTGATCGCCATAAAGGCGTCGAAACAAAGAATATAACGGAACCTCCCATGCCCTCTCCTCGCCTTTCCTTGCTCTCGTCCAGTCTGGTTGCACTTGCAGCCAGCGTGTCAGCCCCAGTTCTGGCCAGTAGTGTTGGTGAAGAAGCGCTTGAATCGTCCGAAAACCAAACTCCGGCTATCGAAACCGAGGCGGCGGACGAAGAAGCAGCAACGCCCGACATTATCGTAACGGCAACGCGGCTGCCCGGTTCCATCGATACCGATGCGCCGCCAATCGACGAGCTTTCCGAAGGCGACATTGCGGCGATCGGCGCATCGTCCATAAACGACCTGTTGGCTGCCGTTGCGCCGCAAGCCGGTTCAGGTCGTGGTCGGGGCAGCGGCGGCCCGCCCGTGATCCTGCTCAACGGCCAGCGCGTCTCCAGTTTCCGCGAATTGCGCGACCTGCCGCCCGAAGCAATCCGTCAGGTGCAGATATTCCCCGAAGAAGTCGCACTAAAATATGGCTTCCGGCCCGACCAGCGCGTCGTGAACTTCATCCTCAAGCCCGATTTCGCTTCGTTCAATGTCGAACATGATTTCGAAATGCCCGAGAAAGGTGGCTTCACAACCAAGGAGTTCGAAGCCACATTCACCCGCATTGGCAAGGACAACCGTCTCAACATTGATTCCGAGTTCGAGAGCAGCAGCCGGATTACTGAAGACGAACGTGCGATCATACCCAGCAGCGCTTCGGCACCTTATGCGCTGATCGGCAATGTAACGGGTGCGGGCGTGGGCGGCGAGATTGATCCGGCCCTCAGCGCACTTGCAGGACAGACGGTAACAATTGCGGCGATACCATCGAGTCCAACACTTACGGGCTTTGCGGGAACTGCCAATGCGGCTGCACCTGGCGACATCGGCACCTTCCGCACCTTGCAGCCCAGTTCGCAGCGCTTTTCAACCAATGCAACCTGGAGCAAGGTGCTCGGCGCGCAGACCAATTTGTCAATCAACGGGCGTTTCGAGGTGCAAGACCAGCACAGCCTGCTTGGCCTGCCCTTTGCGAGTATTGCGATCCCGGCTTCCAACCCATTCTCGCCCTTTACCACAGATGTCACTCTTAACCGTTATTTCGCCGATCCCCGTCCGCTTACCCGAGATGTGAAGACGAAAACCGCGCAGGGTGGCGTTTCGTTCAACACCTTGCTGGGCGACTGGCGGCTTGCGCTCACCGGCGATTACACGCTGGTCGATACTGAAACCGTTACGCAGACCAACGGCGATTACACCGACCTTCGTGCAGGGATAGCGGCAGGAACGATCAACCCCTTCGCAGCCGATCTGGGTAGCAACCTCCTGTTTGTCGCACCCGACACCGCAGACAGCACCACCGGCACGCTCTCGCTGCGCAGCACTTTTTCGGGCACGCTGTTCGAGCTGCCTTCGGGCGAAGTGCAGATAACGATCCGGAACGGCTATGACCGCCAGACCATCGACAGCAGCACCTATCGCCGCGGCGTGGTTTCATCCATTGGGCTCAACCGCGACAATATCAACAGCGCCTTCAACCTCGAAATTCCGCTGGTTGACCGCGGCGTCGGCGCGCTAGGCGGGATTGGCGACTTTTCCATCAATGGCAATATGGGCTTTTCCGACCTGTCGGATTTCGGCACGCTGATCGAATATGGTGCCGGGCTGCGCTGGTCGCCAATTGAAGGGCTTTCGCTATCCGCATCCATCTTCGGTGATGAAAACGCGCCCGGCTTGGGCCAATTGGGCAATCCGACCATCGTAACCCCCAATGTCGCCTATTTTGACTTCGCGCGCGGAGAGAGCCGTTTCATCGATCTGGTGACAGGCGGTAACCCCGCCCTTCTCGCCGAAAACCGCAAAGACATTAAGGTAGGGCTCGACTGGGCGCCCAAGTTCATCGACGGCTTGAGCCTGCAAGTCGAATATTTCAAAAACAAGAGCGAGAATACGACCTCGTCTTTCCCGCTGCTAACTCCTGAAATCGAGGCCGCATTCCCGGGACGTGTCACGCGCGATGCCAATGGGCAACTGATCCGGCTTGACCAGCGGCCAGTCAACTTTGCGGAAGAACGGTCCGAACGCATCCGCTGGGGATTCAACATGTCCGGCCCCATTGGCAAGCAGCAACAGCGCGGCCCCGGCGCTGGAGGCGGCGGGCGTGGCCCCGGAGCGGGCGGTCAGGGTGGTGGTCGAGGCCCGATGGGCATGATGCCCGGAGGTGGCCCGCCCAGCCGCTGGCAGATCGCACTCTACCACACCTATCGCCTGCAAGACGAAATCCTCATTGCACCCGGCGTCCCCGTGCTCGACCTGCTCGATGGCTCGGCAACCAGCAGTCTGGGTGGGTCGCCGCGGCATGAACTGTCGCTTAACGGCGGGGTCTTCCACAAAGGGATGGGGCTACGCTTTGAAGGCACCTATCGCGGGGCAACGCGTGCCGATGGCAGCGGGCTGCCGGGTAGCAGCGATCTCTATTTCAGCGACCAGTTCAGCTTGAACAGCTTCCTGTTCATCAGCCTCGACCAGCGCGGCGACCTGACCAAGAAAATACCCTTCCTGAAAGGCAGCCGCATAGCTTTCCGCGTCCAGAATGTCCTCAACGATTATATCAAGGTGCGCGACAATAATGGCGCAACGCCATTGAGCTATCAGCGAGGCTTCCTCGATCCGGAAGGTCGCGTGTTCGAACTCAGCTTCCGCAAACGGTTCTAGCCAGAGCCTTTCAGCTTGCGAATGACCCGCCAAGCATAGGCCTTGGCGGTATTCTGTGCGGGGTAGCGTCCCGGTGCGCGCGGGCGCATGCCCGATTTGCGCAAGATGCTGTTGAAAGCGCGGGCATCGGCCTCGGCATAGCTCCAGTCGCTGCGCCAGGTGATCGAAAGCGAAATTGAGGGGTCGGGTCCGACCTTCACATGGTGCGGTGCCATCACGGGAACAAATACGGCCTCACCTGGCTGAAGACTCCAGTCTGTGGCCCCCTGCGCCAGTTCGTCGCGCCATACCAGGTTGCGATGCCCGCCGGTGTGATAGCCTTCATGCGTTTCATCCGGCGCATAAACGGGGTCGCCCGCCGGGAATTGCGTCATTGTCTTGCTGCCCTTCAATTGCAGCAAGATGTTATGCTCCGGATCGAAATGGTAAGGGGTGACGGCATCGGGTGACGACACGAAAATGAAGCCTTGCGGCATCAACATCGCCCCGGTCTTCGCTTCGATGAAAGGTTTCAATTCGCCCAAGAGATCGAGCAGCAGCGCACGATATTCAAGCACCTGCTCTATGTTTTTAAGCACGGCCCAACTGCGGCACGTGTCCACATTTCGGATAGTGTCGCCAATGGAAAGGCCGTTGGCGATATCCGAATTGGGATCAACGCCGGTAGGCAAATCGCCTTTGTTATATTCGATGGATGAAACCGGCAGCCCCTCACCCAGTTTCGCCAAAGCCTCAAGTGTCAGCAGCGGGTGGTCGCGCAGATTATGGCGCAAGCGGTGCGGGATTTCGGGATAGTTGCGCGAAAATTCCGCGCGGATATCTTCATCAAAAATCTGGGTCATGACGACATCCCATTGGCTTCTTTTGATTTTCCTGCATTGATCTGACGCAAACGGCCCTTTGCCTTTTCCGCAAACAACAATGTTGCAAACGCTGCCCGGCGGACCGGGCCGCCTATGGCGACCGAATATCGGCCGATGGCTCGCCGCCCAGACCAGATGCTGTCGATCATCGGATGATCCTGCGCCGCACAACTATCGCACCATGTGATTCCCGCATGTTCGAGCAAGGCCAGATTGTGGATCTGCAGCAATACGCCCGGCGAGAAGCGGGCATAGTCTTCATCGAACGCAGTTTTGAACGAGAAGGCGCCAGGCGGAGTCAGGAAGTTGACCAACATCGCAATCGCCCGGCCATCGAGACGCAACGCCAGCAACTCCAGCTTCCCTTCGCTTGCTGCGCCATGAAGCGCACCTCGAAACAGGTTGCGCGTGCTGTCAGCGCAATCGAGCGCGGAGCCATTGGCGCCCTTCCAGCCGCGTCGTTCGAGTGCCAGAAATTCGTCTATCCAGCCATCCAGTCCTTCGCGACCATCGCCGCGCTGAAACTCCAATTGCCCCAGTTCGGCCAAACGGTTCTGCTGCCGTCGCAACTCCTTGCGCTTTTTGCCGCGCATCGTCGCCTCCAGATAGGCTTCGGGCGACAAGCCGCGCTCAAGCAGCGCCCGTTCTTCGCGGTGGAACAAGGCGAACTGGCGCCGCGTTGCATGGCATTCTGCTTCAAGTGCTGATGCTACCGGGCCATCGACGGCTATGCCAGTGAGGTGACAGAAAAACGCGCCATTTGGTCGGCTGTCCAATTCGGAAAGCAAAGCCTGCCAAAACAGGCTTTCAAATCCCTTGGCTATCAACGGCGTCCCCAAAAAGGCATTGTGGTTGAGCCAGTTCTGCGTCGATCGCAGCGGCAAGCCTGCATAGGATTGGGCGAGGAATCGCGGCATCAGACCGATCAGGCGGCCATGGGAACGCACGGCGGCAAGTTCGACCTCACCCTGACGGTCCAGCGCCGCCAACGCCGACGTCAGATACCAATGTTCGTTGAAGGCATTGGGCTCGCTGCAATCTGCTGCAAGGCCATGCCATTCGGCCACTTGATGCGGAACCGACACGAATTCCCGAGCGGACACAAAGCTGGCAACGGCAGGCACGACTGACCACTCACCGTTTTCCGCTGTTTGCGTCCGGTGCATAGGGTCAATCTGGACGCCAGATGCGTTCATCGGGTCGGGCTCCTGTTGCTGCGCTGCCTTAGCACCAAGTCCCGAAATAATTGCTAACAAGGCAATGAAAAACCCCGCCGGATCGCTCCGGCGGGGTCAATTTTTACATATGTTCGTCCAGATCAGGCAGCGCCGTGTGCGAGCGCTGCGAGAAGCAGCAATGCGACGATGTTGGTGATCTTGATCATCGGGTTCACGGCGGGGCCAGCGGTGTCCTTGTACGGATCACCAACGGTGTCGCCGGTCACGGCAGCCTTATGGGCTTCCGAACCCTTGCCGCCATGATTGCCGTCTTCGATGAACTTCTTGGCATTGTCCCATGCGCCGCCGCCCGAGGTCATCGAGATGGCAACGAACAGACCGCCGACAATCACGCCGAGCAGGAGCGCGCCGAGAGCGGCAAAGCCCTCTGCCTGGCCTGCAACCGCCGTGATGATGAAGTACACCGCAATCGGTGCGAGCACCGGTAACAGCGACGGGATGATCATTTCCTTGATCGCCGCCTTGGTCACCAGGTCAACCGTGCGTGCATAGTTCGGCTTTGACTTGAAGGTCATGATGCCCGGATCGTTTGCGAACTGGTCACGCACGTCCTTCACCACTTCGCCAGCCGCACGGCCCACAGCGGTCATGCCCATCGCACCGAACAGGTACGGCAGAAGCGCGCCGAGCAGAAGCCCGACGATGACATAGGGGTTTTCGAGGCTGAAGTTGACCGTCAGGTTCGGGAAGAACTCGCGAAGGTCGGTGGTGTAGGCTGCGAACAGCACCAGCGCGGCAAGACCCGCCGAACCGATGGCATAGCCCTTGGTCACAGCCTTGGTGGTGTTGCCCACGGCATCGAGAAGGTCGGTCTTTTCACGGACGCTTTCGTCCAGACCAGCCATTTCGGCGATACCGCCCGCATTGTCCGTCACCGGACCATAAGCGTCGAGTGCAACGACCATACCGGCCAATGCCAGCATCGCGGTAGCCGCAAAGGCAATCCCGATCACGCCTGCCAGCTGGTAAGCGATGATGATGCCAGCGCAGATCACGATGGTCGGCATCGCGGTCGATTCAAGGCTGATAGCCAGACCCTGAATGACGTTGGTACCATGGCCGGTTTCCGAAGCCTTGGCGATCGACCGAACCGGACGATAGTTGGTGCCGGTATAATATTCGGTGATCCAGATAATCAGGCCGGTGATGATCAGGCCGAGCAGCGAGCAATAGAAAAGCGTACGGCCGGTATATCCGCCCACATCTGTTTCCATACCGCCCATTGCGTGGCTGATGGCAAACCAGATCGCCGGAACAGAGAGTACTGCGGTCACAAGGAAGCCCTTGTACATCGCACCCATGACATTGGTGCCACCGCCCAGACGGACGAAATAGGTGCCGATGATCGAGGTTACGACGCAGACGCCGCCGATGAGGAGCGGAAGGCTCATCAGGTTCAGCAACAATGCGCTGTCGGTTACGCCCTTAACGAGGAGCGCGATGAGAACCATCGTTGCTCCAACGGTAACGACATAGGTTTCGAACAAGTCAGCGGCCATGCCGGCGCAGTCGCCGACATTGTCACCAACGTTATCGGCGATAACCGCCGGGTTGCGTGGATCGTCTTCCGGAATACCAGCTTCGACCTTGCCGACAAGGTCAGCGCCGACGTCAGCAGCCTTGGTGAAGATACCGCCGCCGAGACGCGCGAAGATCGAGATCAGCGAAGCGCCAAATGCGAGCGCAACAAGAGCGTCTACAACGGCGCGGCTGTTCGGTGCCATCATGGCGATGTCGGTCAGGTACCAGAAGAACACGGCGATCGCGAGCAGCGCAAGACCAGCAACGAGCATGCCGGTGATCGCACCCGCACGGAACGCCATGGTCAGGCCAGCCTGCAGGCCAGTCTGCGCAGCGGCAGCCGTACGTACGTTAGCGCGTACCGAGATGTTCATCCCGATATAGCCCGCCACACCCGAAAGTACGGCGCCGATGACGAAGCCTATAGTCGGGATGACGCCGAGGAACGCGGCGACCAGTACGGCAACGACCACGCCAACAATGGCAATGGTGCGATACTGACGGCCCAGATAGGCTTGTGCGCCCTCCTGGATTGCAGCTGCGATTTCCTGCATTTTTTCATTGCCGGCCGAGGCGCCGAGCACCTGGCGGCTGGTGACAAAGCCGTAGACTACGGCCAAGACACCGCAAATAATTGCGATTAATGTCAAAGACATGGAGATTCCTTCCCCCTAAATTCCCACTTTGTTTTTGCGACCGCGCCCAAGAGGACAAGGGCGCAAGCCGCGCTGCTATGCTGTGGATTAATGGCTTAGGCAACCCTTAAAAGCCGCAGGAATCGGCCAAATGCGTCAATGATGTTGATAACCGAGCGAGGGGGGAAGCGGTATCGGCGCATTGGCTTCAAACAGCGCCAGCCCCGAACCGTCGTTCACGCACCCGATGGCGGTTGCGGCGACTGGTAGTGCAGCATCGACAGGAGCCGTGAAAAGCATTTGGTAATCGTCACCCCATGAGGCCGCCTGTAATCGGCTATCCAGGCTGTCGCCGCGCATCGCGCGATAGGCGGCGCTGAGCGGGATCGCGTCGATGTCGATCCGGATTTCAACCTTGCTCGCATGGACCATCCGCTCGGCGTCGATCAGCAATCCGTCGGACACATCCATCATGGCGGTAACGACGGGTGCGAGCGCTTGCCCGTCACTTAGTCTTGCCATTGGCCGGTGATAGGCATCAGACAGTGCATCGACGCCTTCCAGCCCGGCTTCGGCAAGCTCGAAACCCGCGAGCGCATCTCCAAGGGTTCCGGTGACGTATAGTATATCCCCTGCCCGCGCACCGTTCCGTGCGGGAACGGGGCGATGCGTCGCAGCACCTATGGCCGTCAAGCCGAGGGCTCGCTTGTCGCCCTTGTTTGAAACCGTATCGCCGCCAAGTAACGGAACGCCAAAATGCGTTAACACGCGCTCAAGCCCATCGGCGAAGCGCCTGTCCCAATCACTATCCCCAAGCATGAACCCGAGCAGCACCCCCAAGGGTCGCGCGCCTTTGGCTGCAAGGTCCGACAGGTTCACCGATACAAGTTTCCACGCGACATCAGCGGGATCCGCTTTGGGCAGCCAGTGCACATCCTCTGCCATCATGTCGTGAGTGAGGATCAGGGTTTCATTGCCAAGTTCGATGACGGCGGTATCGTCCATCAATCCACGCGCTGCCGGGTCTAGCGCCATGGCACGCATCATTTCGATGAAGGTGGATTCAGCGGTCATCGAAGCACCGTAGTGCTGAGCCTGTCGAAGCACGCCTCGCCGGGAAGCGCCCTTCGACAAGCTCAGGGCTACGGTTGGAAATCAATCCCGATTCTCCTTCGCCACGGCATCGAGCAAGCCGTTGACGAACTTGGCATCTTTCTTATCGAAAAACGCGTGCGCTACATCGACATATTCGTCGATCACCGTCGCCGTCGGCACGTCAGGGCGAGCCAGCAATTCATAGGCCCCGGCCCGCAGCAATTGCAGCATTGTCTTGTCGAGGCGGCCGATCTTCCATTGTTCGCCAAGCTTGGCTTCAATCAATGCGTCAATCTCTTCCCGCCGGGCATCCACACCTGCGACCAGATCGTCGAAAAAGTCGATGTCAGCTTCTGCATATTGCGCGTCTTCAATTTCGGCACCCAGGCGGTGCGCGTGGAATTCGGACAATAAGCGGGCAATCCCGATCGACTCCATATCCATCTGGTACAGCGCCTGTACGGCTGCAAGCCGCGCTGCGGCGCGGGCTTTGGAACGGGGTTTGCTCATAATCTCTTTCTCACGCTTTCGGCATGTGCGGGCAAGCCCTCGGCTTCGGCCAAGGCGAGCGCCGCCGGCCCGATTGCCTTCAACGCCTTTTTGTCGAGTGCGATGAAGCTGGTGCGCTTCATGAAATCGAGCACGGACAGCCCCGATGAAAAGCGCGCTCGGCGACCCGTTGGCAGCACATGGTTGGGGCCCGCCACATAATCGCCTATCGCTTCGGGCGTCATACGGCCCAAGAAGACTGAGCCGGCATGGCGAACCAGATCGAACAGTTTTTCGGCGCGCTTGTCATCCACCGCCAGTTCGAGATGCTCGGCGGCGAGACGGTTGACCAAAGGCATTGCCGTTTCCAGTTTGTCGACGACGACGATTGCGCCATTGGTCTGCCAGCTTTCGGTCGCAACCTTTGTGGTAGCAAGTTGCGCCAGTTGCGCATCGATTTCAGCAGCGACCTTATCGGCGAAATCCGCATTATCGGTGAACAGGATCGACTGGCTGGTCGGGTCATGCTCGGCCTGGCTGAGCAGGTCGGCTGCGATCCATTCGGGCTTGTTCTTGCCATCCGCGACAACCACAATTTCCGATGGTCCAGCCACCATATCAATGCCGACCACGCCGTAAAGCTGGCGCTTGGCTTCTGCCACCCAGGCATTACCGGGGCCGGTAATCACATCGACTGGCGCAATCCTTTCGGTCCCATAAGCAAGTGCGGCAATCGCCTGCGCACCGCCCAGCCGCCAGATTTCATCGACGCCTGCCAAATGCGCCGCCGCCATCACCGTCGGATTTACCTCTCCCTGCGGAGTAGGTGTGACCATAACCAGACGTCCGACACCTGCCACCTTTGCCGGAATCGCGTTCATCAACACCGAGGAAGGATAGGCAGCGCGCCCGCCGGGAACATAAACCCCTGCAGCATCAACCGCACTCCAGCGCGCACCCAGCCGCACGCCTTCCTCGTCGCGATAGTCGCGATCCTTAGGCAACTGCGCCTTGTGGTAAGCCTTGATCCGATGTGCAGCAATTTTCAGGGCATCGCGCAATTCGGGGGCAAGCGACAGATAGGCAGCCTTGCATTCCTCCGCTGTAATCTGCCAGCCCTGCTCGCTGAGGCTGAAACCATCAAAACGCTCGGTCAGTTCAAGCAGTGCTACATCACCGCGGGCGCGGACGTCGCGGATCGTTTGCTCGACGATCGCCGATACATCGGCTTCGGCTTCACGGCGACCATTGACGAGCTTTTCAAACTGCCGGTCGAAATCGGGTTGATTTGTCGATAGCCTAAGCACGTACCGCCTCACGGAATTTCTCGACGAGATCGGAAACGCGCGCATCTGTCTTGAATGCAGCCCGGTTGGCGACCAACCGTGCCGAGACTTCAGCGATTTTTTCGACCTCTACCAGTCCATTTTCCTTGAGCGTCTTACCCGACGAAACGAGATCGACAATACGGCTGGATAACCCAAGCAGCGGGGCGATTTCCATCGCGCCGTTGAGTTTCACGCATTCGGCCTGCACGCCGCGCGCAGCGAAATGCTTGCGCGTCAGATTGGGATATTTGGTAGCGACGCGAACATGCGACCAGCTGCGCGGATCGTCCGTCGCGGCCAGTTCAGCTGGTTCCGCTACCGAGATGCGGCAATGACCGATATTCAGGTCGACCGGCGCATACAGCTCCGAATAGTCAAACTCGTCGATAACATCTGAGCCCACAATTCCGGCTTGGGCGGCACCATGCGCCACGAAGGTGGCGACGTCAAAGGCGCGCACACGAATGATCCGCACGCCCGGATCGCTGGTGTCGAACATCAGCGCGCGGCTTTCCTTGTCGAAAAAGGCTGCTTCGGGTTCGATTCCGGCGGCCTGCATCAACGGCAAAGCCTCGTCGAGAATCCGTCCCTTGGGGATGGCAAAGATGATTGGCGCAGTCATTGTCGGCGCGCTTTACTTGTGCGATGCAGCAAGGGCAAGGAGTAGTGCATGTCCGACGCCATACGAAATGCCTTTCGCCAGCAGGCTACCGGTTGCCGCGCAATGAACTCGCCGCTCACGGCAGAGATACTCGAGACGCTAGCTTATACTCTCAATCAATGCACCCGCACAGGTGCGCGGATATTGGATTGGCCCGGGGATCCCATGGCAGATGCCCTGAAACTGCGGATTGCGGGGGGATTGCATGCATTGGCACGGTCTGGGCGAGATACCGAATTTACGGCTATGTATCGGGCTGGAACCGGCGATTTTGCGACGGTCCTCACACGCGTTCTGAAGGAATGGGATGATTGGCTATACCCTTGGCTCGACAGCCCCCCGCAAACGAACGAAGTCGGACGAAGCGCTGCGCTGATGGCCGGGTTGATGGTCGCGGTACAGCGACTCGATATGCCGATCGAACTGCTAGAACTTGGCTCCAGCGCTGGCCTCAATCTCAACCTCGACCGTTTCCGCTACAATCTGGGCAGGCTGGAGGCGGGACCAAATGATGCAGCAGTGCGCATCATGCCTGAATGGAACGGCCATGCCCCGGAAGGCCGATGGCCGCACGTCATCGCGCGCTGCGGTGTCGACCAGAATCCGCTCGACGTCGGCGACGACGCTATTGCCGAGCGCCTTCTCGCCTATTGCTGGCCCGACCAGCACGACCGGCTGGCGCGCCTGGAGGCCGCAATAGCAATTGCCCGCGCTTTTCCTCCAGCGGTCGCAGCAGGCGATGCCGCCGACTGGACCGAGCATATGTTGGCCGAACCGCAAGCTAAAGGCACCGCACGCATCGTGATGCACAGTGTGTTTTGGCAGTATCTACCCGTGGACGCGCAAAAACGGATTGAGGCGGCAATATTAAAGGCTGGCAAAACCGCAACCCCGGATTGCCCGCTTGGCTGGCTATCGTTCGAACCCGATCCGTCGACCATTTCACCTATGCAATTGCGGTTGCGGGTGTGGCCGTCAGGTGAGTCACTACACCTGGCCGCCTGCCATCCGCATGGGGCATCGATTAATTGGTATGGGCGAGAAAATTCTGCATAGCAGCAATCACCGCTTCGGGCTTTTCCCAGGTAACAAAATGTCCGCAATCAGCGATGCGTTCAATGTGGATATCGGGCACCAATTCGTCGATGCCTTCGATGTTGGAGGGTGCAAGCGCCTTGTCTTCCATCGCCCACACCAGCAGCGTCGGGATCGTCAGTTTCGGGACGCCCACAGCAGCCCATTCAGGCACTTCAACAACTTCTCCGATGGCTGGAACCGAGATGATGGACGCGCGGTACCAGTTGAGCATCGCGGTTGCGGCTTCAGGATCTTCCCAGCCCGCAAGCAGTTCTTCATATTCATAGGCATCCATCGCCTCGGGCTTCTGCCAGCCCCAGACCTTTTCAAGCAACGCCAACAAACCACCATTTGCAATAATTGCGTCGCTTGCCGTATCACGAAAAAGGCGGACATATTGCGCCGACGCCCGTTGGACGGGATCGTTGACCAACAGCCGTTGATAAACCGCAGGGTGTGGCGCATTGGCAATCATCGCGCGCGTCACGCGTCCGGCCCATTGTGTATTCATACCACCGGGCTGACCATTGAGCGCAACACTCCAAGCGATAGCACCGCCCCAGTCGTGACCTGCAATTGTGAAATCTTCGACTTCCAGAGCATCCGCCAAAGCGAAAACATCGGCTGTCAATTTGTCTGCCGTGTAAGCGTTTACATCTTTTGGTTTGGAAGATCCGCGATACCCGCGCTGATCAGGTGCAATACAGTAATAGTTTTCGGACAAGGCAAGTAATTGATGCCGCCATGTGCGATACGATTCCGGAAAACCATGCAGGAAAATAATTGCCGGATTTGAGGGATCACCGACTACGCAGCAATCCAACTCAATATCTGTCGAAAGATAGATACGCCTTAAAGACGATTTGAGCACAATACTCTCCGCAGCCCCGACCTACAAAGGATTATATTAACAGGAAAAAGCAAATCGTATTGTATAAATTTGTCAAATCTCGCTGCGTGTCAGCGGAATTTCAGGAATGGGAATCCATTCGATTTCGTCGCCGGGTACTTTGGGAAAGCGCCCCGCTTTCCAATCATCCTTCGCCTGATTGATACGGTCGCGTGACGAACTGACAAAATTCCACCAGACATGGCGCGGTGTCTTGAAGGCTTCGCCACCCAGCAGCATCACGCGCGCATCGCTTCCGGCGCGCAACGTCATCGGTACGCCCGGCTGCAGGATATAGAGGCTGTGCGTTTCCAGCGGTTGCCCATCAAGGCTCGCTTCACCCATTGCGACAAGGACCGCGCGTTCGTCGGCTTGCGCATCAATCAGCAAGGCGGCCCCTGCGTTCATTGCAATGTCGGCATAGATGGTTTCGGCATGCTGAGTGGTGGGCGCTGTAGCACCCCACAGACTGCCCATGATGACGCGCGCGGTCACGCCGTCGCCGTCGATCTGCGGCAGATGATCCGCCGCGACATGTTCGAATGCCGGATCGATTTCTTCCTTGCCATCAGGCAGCGCAAGCCACGTCTGCATGCCTGATATCGGCGATCCGCTGACACGCTCAACAGCAGGTGTGCGTTCCGAATGCACAATACCGCTGCCCGCAGTCATCAGGTTGAGTGCACCGGGCCTTATCGTCGCATAGGTGCCCAGACTGTCGCGATGATCGATCGCACCCTCAAACAGGTAAGTTACAGTTGCAAGGTTGATATGTGGATGCGGGCGGACATCCATGCCCTGCCCGATGTCAAAATGCGCAGGGCCGAACTGGTCAACAAAAATGAACGGGCCTACCATGATCCGCGCTTTGCTGGGCAAGGTCCGGCGAACCTTGAACATCCCCAGATCGTGTGAGGTCGGTGTGACTACCAGCATGGCTATTCCCCGGGCGCCGTCGCCTTGATTGCCAGTGCATGGACGCGTTCTCCCGGCAAGTCTCCAAGCGCCTTGTTCACCATCCGCTGGCGCATCACACGGTTCACCCCGGAAAAGGCCGCGCTTTCGATTTCCACCGTGAAATGGCTTTCACCCGAGCCATCGTCTCCGCTATGGCCGCGATGTTTGCCGCTATCGTTAATCACGGCAAGATGGCTTGGGGAGAAGGCCGCGATTAGCAGTGCCTCCATTTCAACTTGGATTTGTCCTTTTGTCATGGCTTCCCTCTTCCCATATCATGTCTCTTTGGCCAAGGGGAAAGCATGTCCGCACCACGCAATCCTGACAGATTCCATGGCCGCATGCGCGGGTCACAGCGGGTGTGCCAGCACCCTCGCTGTCAGTATCCGGGTGAGTTTCGCGCGCCCAACCCCTATGGCCGCCCGCCGGGACCGAATGGGCCGGGAGATTATCTTTATTTCTGCCTGGATCATGTACGCGAGTTCAACGCAGGCTATGACTGGTTTGACGGCATGTCTGCCGATGAAATTGCAAAAGCGCAGAGCCCGCTGAATGTCTGGCCGAGCGAAACACGGGCCTTCAAGGCGAACGGGGGTGCCGATTCGCCGCCGCGTTGGGCGGACTTCAACGACCCTCTGGAAGCCATTTCTGCGCGATTCAAAAACCGCATGGAATCTGCCGCCCCGAAACCGCGAGCAGATGGCAAATTCCTTTCGGGCGAAGACCGCAGCGCCTTAAAGACGCTAGGGCTTGGCCAAGATGCAGACCGCAAGGCCGTGCGCAGCGCCTATTCTCAGCTCGTACGCAAATATCATCCTGATAAAAATGGTGGCGACAGGACCCACGAAAAGGCTTTGCAAGACGTGATTGCCGCTTATACGCACCTCAAAACGGCACCAGCCTTTATCTGACGAGCAAGACCATGACCGACATACCGAACATCCAGCCTGACAGCCGGGCGACCACCATCCTCGATGCACCCGACACCAAGGTGAATGTGCGCGAGATGTTCGGTATCGATATCGACATGGAATGCCCGGCGTTCAGCGAGGCTGACGAACGCGTACCCGATCTTGATCCGGCCTATGTGTTCGACCCCGACACAACGCTCGCGATCCTCGCCGGTTTTGCCTATAACCGTCGCGTGATGGTTCAGGGCTATCACGGCACGGGTAAGTCGACCCACATTGAACAGGTCGCAGCGCGCCTCAAATGGCCATGCATCCGCATCAACCTTGACGCACATATCAGCCGTATCGACCTTATCGGCCGCGACGCAATCGTATTGCGTGACGGGGTGCAGGTGACCGAATTCCGTGAAGGCCTGCTGCCGTGGGCGCTCCAAACGCCAACCGCGCTCGTGTTCGACGAATATGATGCCGGCCGTCCGGACGTGATGTTCGTGATCCAGCGCGTGCTCGAAGCCGAGGGCAAGCTGACACTGCTCGATCAGAACCGGGTTATCCGCCCCAACCCGTGGTTCCGCCTTTTCGCAACCGCCAACACGGTTGGCCTTGGCGATACCAGCGGGTTGTATCACGGCACGCAACAGATCAACCAGGGCCAGATGGACCGGTGGAATATCGTCGTCGGTCTGAATTATCTGCCAGCGCAGGTGGAGAGCGAGATCGTACTTGCCAAGGCGGGCGGCGACGCAGCCCAGATTGCCAATATGGTGAAGGTTGCCGAATTGACCCGTCAGGGATTCATAAACGGCGACATATCGACCGTCATGAGCCCGCGCACAGTGATCACCTGGGCGCAGAACGCAGCGATCTTCAAGGATGTGGGTTTCGCCTTCCGCCTTTCGTTCCTCAACAAATGCGACGATGCGGAACGGGCGCTGGTTGCGGAATATTATCAGCGGGTGTTCGGCAAGGATTTACCGGAAAGTGTAGCGGCGAAAGCGGGGTAACATGACTCTCGACATAGATACTATTCGTTCGAAATATGCGGAAGAGCGCGACAAGCGGGTCCGCACCGATGGCAACGAACAATATGTCGAGATTGCGGGCAAGTTCGCGCATTACAAGGAAGACCCCTATATTCCGGTCAAGCCGCGCGCGCCGGCAACCGATCACGTAACTTTCGCCTTCATCGGCGGCGGCTATGCAGGGCTGGTGACAGCCGCCAAGCTGAAAGAAGCTGGCGTTGAAGATGTCCGCATCGTCGAAAAGGGCGGTGACTTTGGCGGCACATGGTATTGGAACCGCTATCCCGGTGCGCAATGCGACACGGCGTCACTCATCTACATGCCCCTGCTTGAAGAGACAGGGCACATGCCATCCGAAAAATATGCGCATGCGCCCGAGATCCTCTCGCACTGCCAACGCATCGGCAACACGTTCGGCCTTTATGACAAGGCCTTGCTGCACACCGAAGTCACCGGGCTGGAATGGGATGATGCAAACAGCCGCTGGGTAATCCGTACCAACCGCGGCGATGCCTTTACCGCGCAATTTGTGGGGCTTGGAACCGGACCACTGCACGTCGCGAAATTGCCGGGCATCCCCGGTATCGAGAATTTCAAAGGCCACAGCTTCCACACCAGCCGCTGGGACTATGCCTATACCGGCGGCAGTCCCGAAGGCGCTCCGATGACCAAATTGGCCGACAAACGCGTCGCGATTATCGGCACCGGCGCAACGTCTGTACAGGTCGTTCCACATCTCTCACGCGATGCGAAGGAACTGTTCGTTTTCCAGCGCACCCCGTCGTCGGTCGATGCGCGTAATAACGGGCCCATCGACCCTGACTGGTTCGACCAGATTTCCGAACCGGGCTGGCAGTATAAATGGCTGGAAAATTTCGCTGCGCATTTCTCCGGAATCGGAATTCCGGAAGTCGATCTGGTCGCCGATGGCTGGACCGACATGTCCCGCCGCATGCGTGCCAAGATGGTGGATTTGCCGCCCGAACAATTGAATCCGGTCGGCATCCTCGCTGCGTATGAAGAAACCGATCATGAAAAAATGGCCGAAATTCGTTCACGCGCGGAGGCGATCGTCAACGACAAGGAAACGGCGGAAAAGCTGAAGGCCTGGTATCGCCAGCTTTGCAAACGCCCCTGCTTCCACGACGAATATCTCCAGTCGTTCAACAATCCCAACACCCATCTGATCGATACCGACGGCAAGGGCGTGGAACGGATTACCGAAAAGGGGCTGGTAGTCGCAGGCAAGGAATATGAGGTCGACTGCATCGTCTACGCGTCGGGTTTTGAAGTCGGCACCAGCTACCAGCGGCGCTCGGGCTTTGACGCGGTTGGCCGCGACGGATTGAAACTGTCCGACTATTGGGCCGAAGGCATGCGCAGCCTGCACGGCATCCATGTCCATGGCTTCCCGAACATGTATATCGTCCATCCGGCACAGGGCGCAAATCTGATTTCAAACGTGCCGCACAATCTTGTCGATTCTGCCAAAACCATCTCCAAGATTGTCAGTCACACACTGACATCGGGCCACCAGACCAACGAGGTGACCAAGCAGGCAGAAGATGATTGGCTCGCTTTGCTGTCGACCGGCATGGGCATGATCATCGGTGGCACCGAATGCACGCCGGGTTACTATAATAATGAAGGCCATGGCTGGGAAGGAACCCCGGCAGCACTGGGGACAGGCTATCCGGCGGGCGCCGTCGCCTATTTCAACTATATCGACGCGTGGCGCAATTCGGGCAAATTTGAAGGGCTCACCTTCGCTTGAAGGCCTGAGCCATTGGCTCAGGCCCCTACGGATCAATGACGGTGCTGGTTGCCCGCAGCTTCGGTGGAGCCTGAGGCGTAGCTTTTGCCACCCTGCCCGCCTTCCCACCAATAAGCGGGGCGTTTCCGGTTTCCGGTAACTTCCTCGTTCAGCGTGGCAGCATCGTAAAGCCTGCCGTTGATCATTACTTTCGCAACCTTTTCTGAATTGCGGATGTCGGCGGTCGGATCGGCATCAAGCACGACCAAATCGGCGAGTTTGCCTGCCTCAAGAGAACCGATATCCTTGTCATAGCCAAGCGAACGGGCGGATTCGATGGTCCCTGCACGCAATGCCTCAACCGGCGTCATGCCGCCACGGACGAAGGACCAAAGCTCCCAATGCGCGGCGATGCCGGGCTCCTGCCCATGCGCACCGATCGATACGGGAACACCCAGCCGCGCCAGCTTGGCCGCTTCGCGGGCGCTTTCATCATCGACATAATTGTCTTCGGGCGCGATCGTCCGGCGGGCATTGTTCGCCACCAACACCGTTTCCGGAACGTGCTTTTGCAATAGGGGCTGCTTCCACACTTCGGTATGGGCGCGCCAATAGGGGTCGGCTGCCGGGCCGCCATAGGTGACAACCAATGTCGGCGTGTAGCCAACCTTCGAGCGCGAGAAGAATTGCTGCACATCCTGATAAAAGGTTTCGACCGGGATATTGTGCTCGACCGTGGTGTTGCCATCGGCAATCAGGGTCATGTCGAGGCCGAAGAGCGAGCCGCCTTCGGCAACCGAGCGCATATTCTCGTCAATCGCCGCAGCTACAACCTGCTGGCGCTGATCGCGGCGGGGCTGGTTGTAATTCTTGATGCTATGCGCGCCCTGCGCCTTCAGGCGACGGATGTGCGCCAGCGCATCGGCCTTGCTGTCGATCTGCGCATAGACATGCGGGTTCTTGGCACCATAGACGATCTCGCCGGTCGAAAAGCTGCGCGGGCCGATAATCTTACCCGCACGCACCATTTCAAGCGCGGGGAAGACCAATGCCGAACGGCTGGAAGGATCGTGCCGCGTGGTCACGCCCAGTGCAAGATTTACGGTCTCAGACCAGTTCACTTGCAGCGTCATTTCGTCGACGCCATAAGGCCCGTGCGCATGGGCATCGATCAGGCCGGGAATGATCGTCTTGCCGCTAACGTCCACCGTCGGCGTCCCCGCGGGGATCGTTGTCGAGGCAAGATCGCCGACCATTGCAATCCGGTTGCCTTCAACCAGCACAACGCCATTTTCGATGATGCCGCCATCAGCCCCGGCCATGGTCACAATGCGCGCGCCGACCAGCGCCACCCTGCCGCTGGGCTTTTCCGCATTCACGCGCATGGAAAGAGACACACCCGTTTTCGGCGGTTCAAACTTTGTCGGCTTCGCATCCTTGGCCAGCGGGGCACTGGCAAAAAGCGCGCTGCGGTCTGCGCTGTACACCACCGGCCCCATCGACCAGTGCAGCTTGGCACCGCCATTGGACCAATGGATCCAGTCTGCCCCATCACCGCTGGCCTTGGTAACCGGCATCGGGCCACCCGATGGAGATGCCGTTACTGCCTGCGTACCGGGCATCAACGGCATGACGAAGGCCTGATAGTTTTGGCGGAATGCAAAATGGGTTCCGTCCGGCGAAACGCTATAGGCGTTGACCATCTCCCCTTCGGCGTGCGTGCGTTTGGCTTCGCCGTTCAAATCGGTGCTGACCAGCTTTGCACCCTTGGCGTCGCTGGTAGTGAAGAATATCCGATCATTGGCCGCTCCGAAATGCGGCGCTTCACCGTTGCTCGAAATGCGCTTGGCAGCACCGCCGTTGCTCGAAATGCGGTAAATTCCCGGCTCGGCGGAAGCGCGCGGGCTCACAAGGTAACCGCCATTCCCCTTTTCGAAAACAATCGTCTTGCCGTCGGGAGAAAAGCGTGGGCGGGCATAATGGCCTGCAACCTTGGTAATCGCCCGACTGGTCCCGCCACTGGCTGCCACGCTGTGGATGGCGCCAAGCCCCGCATCGGTCCAGCGGACAAAGGCGATGGTCTTTCCGTCGGGTGACCATGTGGGATAGGCCTCCATAGCTTCGCTATCGTTGGTCAGGCGGCGCGGTTCGCCGCCGGCCACCGGCTTGACCCACAATTTACCCAGCGTTTCGAACGCGACCCTGCTGCCATCGGGCGACACGACCGCCCCGCGCGGGATTTTCGTTTCAAAACTGTCAGGTGCAACCTCCACAGGTGGGCGCGGCGGATCTATGACGCCGCGACTGTCATCAATGCGGAAAGCAATATTTTCGCTGGCACCACTTCCGACGTTCAGCTTGCGCAACTTTCCCCCAGCCCAGAATATCAATGCCGAACTGTCGGGTGTCCAGGCCATGTTGGGATAGACCCCCGTGACCGCCCAGGTTTCCTGCACGTCCTGATCGAGACTATCGTAAATCTTGCGGTCGGTCCCGGCCTCAAGGTCGCGCAAATAGAGTTTCGAACGGGTCTTTTCACGCCGCACATAGGCCAGTTTCTTGCCGTCAGGCGAAGGCGTGGGGCGTACCGCTCCGCCTTCACCACCGACAACAAACTCGATCTCTCCGGTTTCGATTGCATAGCGTTCGATGGCGAACAGCTGGTTGTTGGAGTCCTGCGCATATTCGAAGATCGGGCCTGGGGTTGTATTGCGCGTATAGTATATATGCTTGCCGTCGGGGGCGAAGATGGGTTCACCCAGCTCCTTCTGGTGCACCTCGTTGGGCTTCTTGACCAACGGCACACCGGCACCGCCAGAGATGTGATAAAGCCAGACCTCGCCTGTTCCGAGCGAACGCTGCGTAGTGAAATGCTTTTTCGCGGCAATGAACTGGCCGTCGGGGCTCCAGCTCGCCTGGTTGAGCAGGCGGAAATCTTCCTTTGTCAGCTGACGTTTGTCGCTGCCATCTGCATTCATGATCCAGATATTGTCGCCGCCGCCACGATCGGATGTGAAGGAAATGCGTTTGCCGTCGGGCGAGAAACGAGGTTGGGTTTCATAAGCCAGCCCCTCGGCGATACGTGTCGGAGCGCCTCCGGCAATGGGCATGGTATAGATGTCGCCCAGCATGTCGAAGGCAATCAGCCGACCATCGGGGCTGACATCGACATTCATCCATGTGCCTTCATCGACCGAAATCGGAATCTCGCGAATGGTGAGCCCCGGCGGCGCGTTCACATCCCACTTAGCCTCTTCCTTCTTATCCTGTGCGAACACAGCCGTCGACCAAAGCCCGCACATCGCAGCCAAAGCCAAAGTCGAACGGGAAACCGAAGCGAGATGTCTTTTCATCAGAGATCCTCCTGCTGATCGCTATTGGTCGGGCGATGCGGCAAGTCAATTGACTGTAAAAGTTCGTTTCGACGAACGACACTCTCGCCCCGTCTCACCTATCCCCCCGCCATTCATCCGACAGCAATCTGTAAAATGCAGTCACAAGCGACAACAGGAAGGGATTCGCTGTTTCGGGGGCAGTGGAGGTCGCAATATGACAGGAGTGTTTCGCGAGGGGCATAACCGGCCCCGTCCGCGTCGAAGGGAACCGCTACATCTGGGGCCGCCGCCCAATCCTTGGAAAAAGCGCGCGACGATCGGCATTCCATTGTTGTTCGCTGCTTTGGTCGCGATGTTGTTCGCGACCCGGGAAGCAGCAGCGCATCCCGCAACCAAGGCAAATGACGCGATCCTTGACCGTCCGATTGCGGGCGTGCGCAACAATTACTGGTATGATTATCGGTCCGACGTTGAGGAAGCCCAAAGCGAATTGCGCAAGGATCTGCGCCGCGCCAAATCCGATCAGGATGAGCGCGAGGCGTGGGCCGAATATCGGCGCGAGTTGCGCGATGCGCGTTCCGATTATCGCAAGGAGATGATCGAGAAAGGCTATATCCGCCGACGGGGCGTTGTCACCGTCGAAGGCTAGCCGAAGACCCGGTCTGCCTGCGCCACCGCATCGGATGCGCGCAATGCCGAAAGGATGCGCATCAGGTGCGGCAGATCGTGCACTTCAAGGTCAACCTCGAAAGTGTGGAAGCTCGCATCGCGCGCTGTCATCCGCAGATTGATGATATTGGCTTTGTGAAAACCGAAAATCCCCGCCATTTCGGCCAACATGCCGGGGCGGTTGTGGATAATCACGCGCATCCGGGCCGAACCGCCATCGCTTCCCTGCCCCCAGCTGAGGTCAAGCCAATCGCCTTCAGCATCGGCGCCCAACCGTTCGCAATGAATTGTATGGACATGCACCGGCAGCCCTTCGCGCCGTAGCCCGACAATGCGATCCCCCGGAACGGGATGGCAGCATTCGCCCAGCTCAAAGGAAACACCGGGCGTCAATCCGCGAATGGAAATAGCCCGCTCCTGCGACGGCCAGTCCTTTTCATCTTCGCCTGGATCGAAGCCGGGGACCAGCGCCACCATGACCCGACGGTCGCTCAATTTGCCCGAACCGATAGCAAACATCAGTTCATCCTCATTGTCCAGCTGCAACCGGCCCAGCGCAGCCTTGATCGCCTTTGCGCCGATCTTGCCGGGCAAGCGCGAGCAAATGTCCTCAAACAATTGCCGCCCCAGCTGGACAAGCTCATCCCGCTCGCGATGACGCACATGGCGGCGAATGGCTGCACGTGCCTTTCCGGTAGCGACAAAGTTCAGCCATGCCGGCTCCGGCTGGTGCGCTTTGCTTGACAGGATTTCGACCATGTCGCCGTTGTTGAGCAAAGTACGCAGCGGCACATGCCGCCCGTTCACCTTTGCTCCCACGGCGCGGTCGCCAAGGTCCGTGTGCACGGCATAAGCGAAATCAACCGGGGTCGATCCCTTAGGCAACTGATGCAAGGCGCCCTTCGGCGTGAATGCGAAGATGCGATCCTGATACATCGCCATACGCGTGTTCTCGAGCAGCTCCTCGGGATCCTGGCTGGTTTCGAGGATCTCGATCAAGTCGCGTAGCCAGCCTGCCTGCCCATCCGGCGCATCATCCTGTTTATAGGCCCAATGCGCGGCAAGGCCATATTCAGCGGCACGGTGCATTTCCTGACTGCGTATCTGCACCTCGACCCGCATATTCTGCGCAAACATGATCGTGGTGTGGATTGAACGATAGCCGTTGCGCTTTGGCGTCGAGATGAAATCCTTGAACCGGCCCGGCACCATCTGCCAGCGACGATGCAATACACCGAGTGCGCGATAGCAGCTTTCGGTATCCTCGACGACGATCCGGAAAGCGTTGATATCCGAAAGCTGCTCGAATGCCACATGGCGTTCCTGCATCTTCTTCCAGATCGAGTAAGGATGCTTTTCGCGTCCTGATACCCGGGCTTTGATTCCGGCCCGCTCCATCGAGCTGGCGATCGATTGGCTGATTTCCTCGATCAGCTTGTCGCCATTTTCACGGATCTGTTTGAGACGCCCGGTTATCGTTTGATATGCCTCCGGTTCCAGTTGCTCGAATGCCAGCAACTGCATCTCGTGCATATATTCGTACATGCCTATCCGCTCTGCAAGCGGGGCATAGATATCCATCGTTTCCTTGGCGATGCGGCGGCGTTTTTCGGGGCTCTTAATGAAATGCAGCGTCCGCATATTGTGCAACCGGTCGGCCAGCTTGACCAATAGCACGCGAATATCGTCGGAAATAGCGAGCAAAAATTTGCGCAAGTTTTCGGCGGCACGCTCATCCTCGGTTTGCGCCTCGATCTTCGAAAGCTTTGTTACGCCGTCGACCAGCCGGGCAACTTCGGGCCCAAAGCGGTTTTCGACATCTTCGATCGAGGTCAGCGTGTCCTCAACGGTATCATGAAGCAGAGCGGTGATGATGGTATCTTCGTCCATCTTCAACTCGGTCATAAGGCCCGCAACTTCTACCGGATGGCTGAAATAGGGGTCGCCGCTGGCACGCTTTTGCGAGCCGTGCATCTGCACCGTGAAAACATAAGCCCGGTTGAGCCGATCTTCATCGACGTCCGGATCATAAGCGCGGACCCGTTCAACCAGTTCATATTGGCGCATCATCAAAGCCAAAATGTGCTTTTTACGCTGCGATGCAACAGGAAAGTGGACGGAGCAGCATAAACTTGACGAACAGCGTCGAATTGTGGGGCCATAGAAAAACAATATTTCCTTGGTTCAGCGGTTTACGCCGTAGCTCTCAAGCGATTGCCGGAAAGAAATTGCAAAAGGCCCACCCTACATTATCGTTCAATGCCTAAGGGGAGTGGCAATATGAAACAACGCGCTTTTTCAAGAGCTTCCAAAGGCCTTGTCTGCACCCTTGCTTTTGCGCTGTGCTTTGCCCCCGCTCATGCGACCCAGGACACAGCAGGCGGTACTATATCGGTTTCCTACGCCCCAGGAATTGACGAAGCATCCGACGAGCTTGCCACCATTCTTCGCGATGCCGCCATTTTTGAAGATCTGGCGAACGGGGTGAGCGAGACCATCCGCTTACCGGCCGATTTGTCGGTGCAGTTTCGCAATTGCGACACCGCCAATGCCTTTTACGAGCCGCGGTTACAGCAACTTGTAATGTGCTACGAACTGATGGGAATGCTTGCCCAAAATGCAGCTGCGGCGGGGAAAAGTGATGAGGAAATCGGCCAGGACATGATGTTCGCCAGCATCTTCTTTTTCTACCATGAGATGGGGCATGCGCTGGTGCACCAGCTCGACCTACCCATAACCGGGAAGGAGGAAGACGCCGTCGACGATATGGCTGCACTACTGCTGCTGGAAAATAATGAAGACGGCAGCGGCGGCGTTATGATCGCATCGGTGGTTCAGCAATTTGGAGAGCTGGCGATGAAGATAGCGGACATGGATTCCCTGCCCTTCTGGGGTCAGCACTCATTGGATGCGCAGCGCATGTATCATCTGATGTGCATGATATATGGCAGCAATAGCGAAGCTTATGCCGACTTGGTCAGCGATGACATTCTACCAAAGGAACGGGCGGAGCAATGCCCTTATGAATATAAGCAACGCGCGCGCAATTGGGAGCGGTTGATGGAAAACCATCTGAAGCCGGAGCCAGCTTAGGTCAGACAGGTCGAGCTGTTACAGGGCAAACAAAAAGCGCCGGTCGCGCACGCTGCACAAGGGGGAGAGGAGGCAGCAAGCGCAATCCGGCGCAGTTTGTTTCGGCCTTAGGGTCGGATGAAGGGGTGGCCTGTCAACCGACCGCGGTGTGTGAGAGCGGCCGAAATTCTCTCGAAATTGTACAGATCAGTCCTTTGCGAGGACGACCTTTTTCTTGGCATTGCAAGTTGCGATGTCGTCTGCTTCGAGAACGCGGTCTCCAGCCTTGAAGCTGGTCACTTCGCCGAATTCCTTGGCAACGCTGGCGCACACATTGCGCGGAGCCGAAGTGGCGACAGGCGCGCGGCAGCTGGTGCCTTCACATTGGAAGACAACGCCGCGGACAACAGCCTTCGAGCTTGCAGCCGGCTGTGCCAATTCGACGGTGTAAAAACGACCGCTGTTTGCATGGGCCTGCGGTGCGGCAAAAAGGAGCACTGCACTGGTTGCAACAGCGCCAACGAGCGCGCCGAAGCGCGAAGAAGTATGGGAGAGGTTCATGTCTTCAATCCTTTATCTGGACCTTGTTCGTCAAACTCCGCCATCCCGTATCAGGCTTGGCCGGAATTCGAGCCCCTGGAAAACCAGTTGCGAATCGCCATCTATTCCACTAGGTTTTAAGTTGCAACTGAAAACCGATATTCGGCTGGCAAATTTTTGCGGGCACATTAGGACAGACCTATGGGGAAACTGAGAGAGCCGTTACGCGAAGTCGGCAATTGTGGCCTGCCCGCGGCATTGGAAGCGATTGGCGAACGTTGGTCGTTCATGATTCTGCGCGCCGCCTTTAACGGCGTCCGGCATTTCGAAGAATTTCTGACCGAGATCGGTATTGCGCGGAATATCCTTGCCAACCGCCTGACGCGGTTAACCGAAGCGGGAATATTGCACCGCAGCCCTTGCCCTGATGACCGCCGCCGCGTCGAATATCGCCTAACCGCGAAGGGGCTCGATTTTCTGACAACAATGATCGCACTGCGCCAATGGGGCGAGCGCTGGGCAACTGGCGTGCCGTCCAACCCGGTACTGTGCGATGTGCGCGACCACAAACCGATCCTGCAGGTTACGCTGCGGGGCCATGATGACCGTATATTGTCGCACATGGACCTTTGCTGGATTGATGTGTCCGAAGTGAAATCCGAAGGCCGGTCTTCGACAACCGAAGAGTCTGCAAACGTTCGGCAATTGGGATCCGGCTGACACCGAATCCGCGTATTGCATCGCAACATTGAAATTTTATTGCGACTCTGTTAAAGAGCTTTTCAAGCACCAGATTCCCGTCTCTTGGAAGACGGACAGAAAAGAGAGTTTCAAACGACAGGCACCGGCATATCGGCAAAGACAGCTCGACTGATTTTGCCTGCCCAAGATGCCCAATACTTAATCCAGAAAGGGTCCTTATAATGGCGACTTCCGCTATATCCTTCGACGTTGGCGACTATGTTGTTTATCCCAAACATGGCGTCGGTCGGGTTATCGAACTGCAGAACCAGGAAATCGCTGGCATGCAGCTTGAACTCTATGTTCTGCGCTTCGAAAAAGAGAAGATGACGCTTCGCGTTCCGGTCAACAAGGCCGAGAGCGTTGGCATGCGCAAGCTTTCTTCAGACAAAACGCTGAAGGAAGCTATGGAAACCTTGAAGGGCAAGCCCAAGGTCAAGCGCACCATGTGGTCGCGCCGCGCACAGGAATATGAAGCCAAGATAAATTCGGGCGACCTTGTATCGATTGCCGAAGTGACCCGCGATCTGTTCCGTCCGGACGACCAGCCCGAGCAGAGCTATTCCGAACGGCAGATTTTCGAAGCCGCCTCGAGCCGCCTCGCGCGCGAGCTGGCCGCGATGGAAAAAACCGATGAGCCGACCGCGCTCAAGAAAATCCTCGACGTTCTCAAGGTGTCCGCACCGCAATGGTACGAAAAGGCTGAATAAGCCAACCGCGCAACCACACAAAAGGCTCCCGGAAGGGGGCCTTTTTTATGCGGTCCGTTTGACCTTCCGGTTTGACCAGACAAGGCGCAATATGCATAACGCCACAGCATAGCCGCGTCGGGCGGCCTTACAGGTGCAAGGAAACCGCATGCAGCATCCCAAAGGCTCGTTCATATTGGCTGTTGCAGCATCATTGATGCTCACACAAACCCCATATCACGCCCATGCAGCGTCCAAAACGTTCCTTATTGGCAGCTTTGACGAATTAATTGTCGAGGGCGACATCATCGTCAAGCTAGACAATATGAAAGCACCATCGGCCAAAGCGAGCGGCGATCACAATCTGGTCGAGGCACTTAAGATCGAACGCAACGGATTGACCGTGCGGATCCGGGTGCAGGATTATGAGGGCACGACGCAAAATACCGGAATAGGCGATCCGCTGGTGGTCACATTGGGCGGACGCGGCGTGCGAAGGGTCAGCGTCGACGGAAACGGGCAGTTGGATATTAACCGCATCCGTTCGCCAGGCCTTCCAGTCACCATTAGAATTGCAGGCGCCGGGCAAATCAATGTCGGTCAAATCGAAAGCGATCGTATGGAGGCCAGCCTGGCAGGGACTGGCGGAATCAACATTATGGCCGGGAAAGTTCGTACTGCGCGCTTTTCAATAAACGGAAGCGGCAAGGTGGACGCGCAGAAACTGTCGCTGATGCAGGCCAATCTCTTCCAGCAGGGCAATGCGACAACGCATTTGCTGGTCAATGAGAAAATCGACATTTCGAACAGTGGATCTGGAATGATCCAGATTGATGGCAACGCAACTTGCTTTGTACGCCAGCCCGGATCTGCCAAAATCATCTGCGGAAAGACCGCACAATGAGCGTATTGCGATGGATAACCATGATGTTTGCTGCAGCGGCATTGGCCAGCTGCAGCGGCCTGAGTGCCGGCAGCAATGCAACCAAAGCAAAAGGCTGCATAGCCGGAGCCAAACTTACACCCAGCGAAGCAGGTCTCGAACAAACGCAATTATGCATTGAGAGTGGCACCAGAACACACAGCTTTACCGTCGAAATCGCCCGAACATCGCCGCAACAGGCGAGAGGATTGATGTTCCGAAACGAACTGGCAAACGACAAGGGCATGATCTTCCCCTTTGGCGAACCACGGATGGCCAGCTTCTGGATGAAAAATACCGTTATCCCGCTGGACATCATCTTTGTTCGCGCGGACGGAAAAATTGAAAATATCGCCGCGAACACCACTCCCTACTCGACCGACCCGGTAGAATCATCTGCACCTGTCGCAGCTGTGCTCGAATTGCGCGGCGGCCTTACCGCTGAACTGGGCATCAAGCCGGGCGACACTGTCCGCTGGACTGCCCGCTAGTCGCCTTTTTGATTGCAAGCCCGGGCACTTCAGCCTAATCGGCGGCGCATGGGAATCTTGGCGAAAATCTTCACCTGGTGGGACGGTGCCACCATCGGCACAGCCTTTTACAGCGCGCGCAAAGGCGCGCTTGTGGGTGAGGACGAGCAGGGCAATCGCTATTATCGTTCGAAAGACGGCGCGCGGCGCTGGGTTATTTATAACGGCGCAAATGATGCAAGCCGGGTCGCCCCGGAATGGCATGGCTGGTTGCACGGAACCTTTGAAGGTGAGCCAGACAGCTACTTACCGCCAAAGCGGAAATTCGAGCTGCCGCAGTCGGCCAACCCGACAGGCAGTGAAGCCGCTTACAGGCCGCAAGGCGCGCTTGAACGCGGCGGCCATCGCGCGCCTTCAACCGGTGATTATGAGGCATGGAGCCCCGACGCGGCATGAGCCGGCTCATCTCTGCACTGGCTATTTCTGCTGCATTGATTCTGTCAGGCTGCAACAGCAGCGAACCGGCAGCTGAACCCAAAGCCAAGGCCAAAACCACAGCCAGCGCTGACAAACCTGTCTCGGCGGAGGGCGAGCAAATCGGAACGCCTATGGCGGAACGCGTCGCGATCATTGGCCTTTTGAACAAACGCAACGGCCAGACCCGCGATTTTGAAGTGAAGCCCGGTGAATCCGTTCGTTTTGGCAAGGTCGTCATCCGCGTGCGTGCGTGCGAAAAAACGGCACCTTGGGAATCCTATCAGGACCAGGGCGCTTTTGTGCAACTGATCGTGCGTCAACGTCCCGCAGGCACAAACGACGCTGAACGTTGGGCGCAGGTATTTTCAGGCTGGTTGTTCAAGGAAAATCCGGCCGCCAATATTGTGCAGCATCCGATTTATGACGTTTGGGTCAAGGAATGCAGAATGAGCTTCCCCGGCGAAGAAACGCCAGTGGAAGACCCGAAAGATGGTTCTGCCAGTAACCGATCGAGTGCGCCCCAATCTGCCCCGGCGGACAATGCCCCTGCTCCTGCCCCCGCTGCTCCCGCCGATGATGAGGCATCGGGCGGCGAAGGGGAGGCAACCGTCGAAACCTGATCTCGCAGGTCAACCAACGCGATCTCGAGCAATTCAAGATAGTGCTTCTGGCTGATTTCGATCGCCCCCAAAGATTGAAGATGTTCGGTCATAAACTGGCAGTCGAGCAAAGCAAAACCGCCCAGCTTCATCCGCGCAATCAGCCAAGCCATAGCCACCTTGGAAGCATCGGTGGTGCGTGAGAACATGCTTTCGCCGAAAAATGCCCTCCCCATCGCCAGCCCGTAGAGCCCGCCCACCATCCTGCCATCCCGCCAGCATTCGACACTATGTGCCAAACCCATTTGGTGCAGGCGCAGAAACGCCTGTTCAATATCGGAGTTGATCCATGTTTCCTGCCTGTCATCGGTGCTTTCGGCGCACAGGCGGATCACGCCCGCAAAGTCCCTGTCTCCGGTAACTTCAAAACGATCCTGCCGGATGGCTTTGGCCAGCGATTTCGAGACATGGAAGCCGTCGAGCGGCATGATGGCGCGCTGTTGCGGCTCAACCCAGAAAGATTCCCTATCCTCGCGTGAGTCCGCCATGGGGAAAATGCCGTGGGCATAAGCACTCAAGAGCAGGTCGATATTGATCGGCACATATGCACCCTATCAATATTTGCGCCGAATGCCAGTTTCGGCTAAGGGCGCGGAAGAACCCCGGCCAGCCTATCTTTACCGAGTCCCGCTGGCACCGGGGTGATTTGTTTTTAACGGGATATGCCGATGACACGCCGCCGCAAAATCTATGAAGGCAAGGCCAAGATTCTTTACGAAGGTCCCGAACCCGGCACGCTGATCCAATATTTCAAGGATGATGCAACCGCGTTCAACGCCCAGAAAAAGGGCACGATCAGCGGCAAGGGCGTGATCAACAATCGCGTCTCGGAACATGTCTTCACTCGACTGGCGCATATCGGCATCCCGACGCACTTCATCCGCCGCCTGAACATGCGCGAACAATTGATCCGCCAGGTAGAGATCGTGCCGATCGAAGTTATCGTCCGCAACGTCGCAGCCGGCACATTGTCGAAGCGGTTGGGCATCGAGGAAGGGACCCCTCTGCCCCATACGCTTCTCGAATATTGCTATAAGGATGACAGCCTTGGCGACCCGTTGGTTGCCGAAGAGCATATCGCGTGCTTCGGCTGGGCGAGCCAGGAAGAGATGCAGGACATCTCCTCAATGGCGATCCGCATCAACGATTTCATGTGCGGCATGTTCGCCGCAATCGGCATTCGCCTGATCGATTTCAAACTTGAATTTGGTCGTCTCTATGACGGCGATTTCAGCCGCATCATCCTTGCTGACGAAATCAGCCCGGATGGTTGCCGCTTGTGGGATATCGAAACCGGCGAAAAGCTCGACAAGGATCGCTTCCGTCGCGACCTTGGCGGTGAAGCCGAAGCCTATCAGGAAGTCGCACGCCGCCTTGGCCTGATGCCCGAAGAAGGCGAAGGCGCAGTACTCGACATGGTCACGCACCGCCTGCGAAAGGGCAAATGATTTCGACCAATGGCGGTTGCCATTGCTGAAAAACCGGCGATAAACAGCGGCATGGGGAAATCCTTTGCTGTCATAGCCTTGGCGCTGCTTTCGGGCGCGCTGATCGTCGCAACTCCTGCTTCGGCAGCGCCTGCCGCTCCGGCAGGTGCGACGCGAACGGCGCCGTGGAACAGCGAGACCACCGAACTCGAGGCCGACAGCCGTATCATCTATGGTCGCCTGCCCAACGGCCTCCGCTATGCCATCCGCCGCAACGAACGGCCCGAAAACCAAGTACTGGTGCGGCTCGCCTTCGAATTCGGTTCGGCTGCGGAAGCAGATGACGAGCAAGGCCTCGCCCATTTTATCGAACATATGGCCTTTAACGGATCGACCAATGTCCCCGAAGGCGAAATGGTGCGTATGCTTGAAAGGCTTGGTCTTTCCTTTGGCGCCGATACCAATGCGTCGACCGGGTTCGTTCGCACTCAATATAAGCTGGATCTTCCCAAGGCCGATCCCGCTTTAATCGAACGCGCGCTCTTCCTGATGCGCGAAACGGCCAGTGAAATCAGTTTCAACCCCGGTGCCGTAGATCGTGAGCGCGGCGTCGTCATCGCTGAAATGCGCGACAGGGAGAATTTCAACTTCCAGCGAAACCGCGCGGCGAGCGAACTCCTATATCCCGACAGCTATTTTTCAACGCGCTATCCCATCGGGAAGCTTGATGTACTGCAGAATGCATCAGCGGAAAAAATGAAATCATTGTACCGGAAATGGTATGTACCGGATCGCGCACGACTGGTCATAGTCGGGCCAATCGATCCGGCGGCTATCGAACGCGAAATTGTTCGCAAATTTTCCAACTGGCAGGGCTCAGGCGCGACACTGGGCGAAATCGACCGATGCAGTTTTGATAATGACCGACCGGCAAAAGCCGCCATTTTCAGCCATCCTGAGGTGAACGAAGCCCTCAACATCGAACAGATTGTCGCTGACAAGAAACGCCCCGATACATTCGAACGGGCGTTACTCGACCTTAAAATGGGTATGGCTGCGGCAATCGTCGCTGACCGGATTTCGCGCAAAAGCCGCAATGAAGATATTCCGCTGCTCAACAGCGGTCTCTCATTTGCAGCTGGTTTTTGCCATCAGCATGCGCGCGTCGGCATGACGATTGCAGGCAAGGATGGCAGCTGGAAAACCGTGTTACCGATTGTCGAACAGATGGTGCGTCAGGCGGTTGAATTTGGCTTTTCGGAACAGGAAATTTCCGAGCAGATTAAAAGGTATGACGCGGCTTTCGACAATGCGGTCAAAAGCGAACCCACAACCGTCAGCAGCAGCTTTGCCAACGAACTGACCAATCTGGACGACGATATCGTAACGAGCGCTGAATACAGACTGCGCCTGTGGAAGCAGTTGCGCCCCTTCATGACTATGGACGCCGTCTCCCGGGAATTCGCGCAATGGTATGGCCGCCTTGATCGCCCGCGCATTTTCCTCTCCAGCAAGAATTCCGATCCAGCCACGCCAGAAACGCTGCTCGCTGCCTTCTCCGAAAGCCGTAAGCAGCCTGTTGAAGCCCCAACGCAGCGTGCCTCCCTCGAATGGGGTTACACCGATTTCGGTCCGCGCGGCGATGTTGTGGAGGATAAGAGTATTGCCGACCTCGGCATTCGCACGGTCCGTTTTTCAAACAATGTCCGGCTTAACATCAAACGCACTGACTTCGAGAAAGATCGCGTCCGCTGGACCTTGCAGATCGAAGGTGGAAAGCTTTCGCTGCCCATGGCCGACCAGCCGCTCGGCATGTTCATGGATGGGGCCTTCGCAAGCGGCGGGCTGGGCAAATATGACATTGACGATCTGCGTGCTGTATTGGCCGGTACAACCGCCAGCCCGGCCTTCGCTTCCGCGCCAACCTATTTTGGCGGGGCTGGAGCAATTGTGTCAAAAGACCTTGAACGGCAAATGCAGTTGCTCGCTGCTTATGTAACCGATCCGGGATATCGGGAGGAAGCCGTCAAGCTGTTCCGCAGGCCCCTGCCGGAATTTTACGCGAGGTTGGACGCAACCCCCGGATCAGCGCTGACCATCGGTCAGGCGCGGATCATGAACGGCGACGATCCACGTTTTGTGCTTCCGCCGATCGATGCGTTGCTTGCAGCCGATTTCGAGAGATTGAGAGCCGCCATTGGTACCCAGTTGCAAAGTGGCGCGATCGAAGTCGGTCTTGTGGGAGATGTGGACGAGGCGGCAGCGATTGATACAATTGCGCGCACTGTTGGTGCCCTTCCGCAACGGTCCAGCAAAGAAGTTGACTTCGGCTCAGCCAAAACGACCAGCTTTACTGGCAGTTATGGCATCCATACGCTTTACCATCGGGGCGAAGCCAACCAGCTGAGCTGGCGGCGCGTCTGGTCAACGACAGACGATTCGGATTTCAGGCTGGAACAGACGATGTCCCTGCTGGCGGACATCGCCCGCATCCGCCTGATTGATGAATTGCGCGAAGGATTGGGAGCCACCTATGGGGCTGGCGCAGGATCAGACATGTCAGATGTCTATCCGGAACGCGGCATGTTTACGATATCGACCAGCGGCGATCCCAAGGACCTCGAAAAAATTGAAGCAGCCGTGGATGAGGTTGTCGCCGAACTGCTGGCAGCACCGGTAAATGCAGACTTGTTCGAGCGCGCGCGCAAGCCGACGCTCGAAAGCTATGCCGATTGGAAGAAACGCAATGCCACCTGGATGGATATTGTCGACGAGGCCCAATCAGCGCCTGATCGCTTGCAACGCTTTCGCATAAGCGAGGAGCAATATCGCTCAATCACACCGCAACAGGTATGGGAGGCCGCCAAGCGGTTTCTCGATCCGAAGAAGAGCTATACTTTCAGGGTCGTGCCAAAAGTGGCAGTGCAAAACTGAAGCTGCGTCAGCCTTTGGTCTTGTAGCCGCATAAAATGCCGAGCACGAACGACAGGAACAGCGCAAGCTGGACTTCGTGGAGCGTATATTGGCTCCAACCGAAAATCTCGTTTCCGAAGCCGAATACTCCGACAAAAAGCGCTGCTGCAAGCCCGACCATATGCCACCTCTGCGGGTATTCGCCCGCAATCAACCCTTCATCTGCTTACGCTACTGCGTCTAAGGTCAAACAATGGTTGGCGGCTTCGGTTACCCCAAATTAACCCTGATGCCCCCCTTGTTTCCCTGTCCGGCAAAGCTATAGGGGGCGCAGTTTCCGCAATCAGGGCAGCGCCATGAAAACCCGCATCTTCGTCACACTGAAAAACGGGGTTCTTGACCCGCAAGGCAAGGCTATTCACCACGCGCTTGAAGGTCTTGGCTTTCAGGGTATCAGCGACGTCCGTGCCGGTCGCCTGATCGAGATCGAACATGAGCCGGGTATCACAACCGCGCAGCTTGAAGATATGTGCCGCAAACTGCTCGCCAATATGGTGATCGAGAATTTCGAGATCGAACAGAAAGGCTGATCGCTATGCGCGCAGCAGTCATCCAGTTCCCAGGGTCCAATTGTGATCGCGACATGGCAGTTGCCATTCGTGAAGTTACCGGTGCCGACACGTCGATGGTCTGGCATCGGGAGACGGAATTGCCCGCTGGTCTTGATCTGATCGCGGTGCCCGGCGGCTTTTCCTATGGTGACTATCTGCGTTCAGGTGCGATGGCTGCGCGTTCGCCCGTGATGCAGGCCGTTGTCGCCGCTGCGGGACGCGGCGTTCCGGTTCTGGGCGTGTGCAATGGCTTCCAGATACTCACCGAAGCAGGGTTGTTGCCGGGTGCTTTGATGCGCAATGCCTGTATCCGCTTTGTCTGCCGCGAAGTGAAACTGACTGTCGAAAACAGCCAGTCGATGTTCACCAGCCGCTATCAAGCAGGTGAAGAAATTATCATTCCGGTGGCGCATCATGACGGCAATTATTTCGCCGATGAAGCCACGCTGGACCGCCTCGAAGGCGAAGGTCGGGTCGCATTCCGTTACGCCGAAGAGGTAAACGGGTCTGCGCGCAACATTGCAGGTATCTTGAACGACGCCGGCAATGTCCTCGGCATGATGCCGCACCCCGAACGCATGATCGAGGCTGTACAGGGTGGATCAGATGGACGTCGGCTCTTCGAGGGCCTGATCCGCGAGATCGCCTGACATTTCTGTCTTGGGTTTTGGCTTGGGCTGTAGCCAACGCCCTACCAGTAATAAGACCGACGGCCAGAACATCGTATTCCAGATATCGTGCCAGTGCGCGGCGTCAGGCTGAAGTGCGTCAGCTGCGCCTTCCGCCTTCATATCGATCCATTCAACCGTGCAAGCCATGGCCAAAACGGCCAACCAGGCGAGCATCCAGCCGCCACGCCAGCGCCACATCAGCCGGACGAACAGGAACAGCCCCATTCCAGCATAGATGTGCAAGGCATCCTTGCCGAGACCCGTAAAGCCCAACATCACGACCTTGAACTGCTGGAAATCCAGCGGGGTATAACCGAAAAGCATGCGGTTCAGACCTGCGTTTTGAAGGGAGTGAAGTTGGTACCTTCATCGAACAGGTCGACGCCTTCTTTCCGTTTCAGCCAGCCCACAACCATGTAGGTAACGGGCGTCAGCACGACTTCCCATATAACCTTGAGCCCCCAATTGGTGACCATCACCGTGACAACAGCGTCATTCTCCCAAACACCCCAGAAGGCCAGCGGGTAAAATATCAGGCTGTCGACTCCCTGCCCCACCACTGTCGACCCGATGGTGCGCGACCAGAGATGTCGGCCCTGCGTCCAGATTTTCATCCTCGCCATGACATAGCTGTTGACGAACTCGCCCGCCCAAAACGCGACGATCGACGCGAGCACGATACGCGGAACCTGCCCGAACACACTCTCATAGGCCGCTTGCCCTTCCCAGCCGGTGGCAGGTGGCAGGCTGACGACAACCCAGCTCATGAAAGCCATGAATATCAGACCGACAAAGCCTGCCCAGATCACCCGCCTGGCGCGCGCATAGCCATAGACCTCGGTTAACACGTCGCCGATGACATAACCGAGCGGGAAGAAGAGAATACCTGCGCCGAAAACCCAAGGCTCACCGCCGATTTCAATGGCCGCAGGTTTTGCGGCACCGATAACGTTGGAAAGCAGCAACACCGCCACAAACGCTGCCATAACAAAGTCATAGTAACGGAAATGCCGGCCGGTCATTTCAGCGGCGCTGTGCGCTTCTATTGCTCGATTGCTCATCCCGTCGCCATATCCCGCTTTGCACACTCGCGCAAAGTGGTTATTGCGCAGCCAGCGCGCGCCCTTAGCTCAGCTGGATAGAGCGCGAGACTTCTAATCTTGAGGCCGCAGGTTCGACTCCTGCAGGGCGCGCCACTTTCAAATTCATTCGGCCATGGCAGCTAGCAAGCACACACCCCCTTGGTCACCTTCACCTGCCGGTGAACTTTGCCGGGCGCTTCTCCATGAAGCTGGCAATTCCTTCCTTGAAATCAGCGCTCTGGAATAAGGGCAGCAACTGGAGATACACATGCTGCACATGGGTGTCGAAAGTCTCCTCCATGCCCATACGCATAAGCCGCTTTGCGCCTTGCACCGCCAATGGAGCGTTGTTGGCAATCTCTGTCGCCAATTCCCGTGCGCGCGCCGCGACCCGACCGCTCGGCACCACTTCATTGACCAACCGCTCCTTAAGGCAATCTTCTGCAGACAATGTGCGGCCAGTGAAGATAATCTCAGCTGCTTTCGCCCAGCCGAGCATGCGTGGCAGGAACCAGGTTCCACCGGATTCGGGCAGCACACCCCTTTTCACAAATGCGGCGGCCAATTTGGCGTCGTCCGCCATTACGCGGATATCGCAGCCTAGAGCCAGGTCCATGCCATAGCCGGCGGCAGATCCATTGAGGGCGGCGATCACGGGCTTATCGAGCGCGTGCAGGACTGTCGGCGGGGTATTCCGTAGATCAATCGTCGCTCCAAATGTCGCGGACGACGATCCGATACCTTCACCCTTTTGCGCCTGCCCCAAATCCAATCCGGCGCAAAAAGCCCGGCCACTGCCGGTTAAGATGATGACGCGGACATCACGGTCAGCCCCGGCCTTTACCAACAAGCGAGTCAGTTCATCGAGCATCGGGCCGGAAATGGTATTCATGCGCTCCGGCCGGTTCAACGTCAGCGTTGCGATACCATCTGACACATCATAGCTGACGTCTTCGCTCATTTATCTCTCCTCTTTCCTACGCTTGCATCCTATATGCGGCAGCATCCCCGTTTGGCCAAATGCAAGATAGTTGCGTAGCGAAACGAAATGTGGATGCAATAGTGCTGCAGTAAGTCTTTAGCTGTTCCTGCTCAGTCGATGGGCGTTGTTGTCGTATTTTCGTAACATGGTCGAAGCATAGCTGTTATTGGAATTTTGGGAGGTAGCTTTGACGGGCAGGAAGTTAATCGAGGGCGAGGCCGGCATGTCCCATTCCCGATACTTCAACCGTGAACTCAGCTGGTTGCAGTTCAACCGCCGCGTGCTTGAAGAGGCGTCCAATCGCAGCCACCCTTTGCTGGAGCGACTCCGCTTCCTGTCGATTTCGGGCAGCAACCTCGACGAATTTTTCATGGTTCGTGTCGCTGGTCTGCGTGGTCAGCAAATCCGCAAGATCGAAGAACTCTCCGTAGACGGCATGACCGCGAGTGAACAGCTCGAGGCGGTGACCATAGAGGCGGATGCGTTGATGGCAGACCAGCAAAAGCTGTGGCAGCAACTGCGCAAGCATCTGGCGAAAGAGGGTATCGCCGTTATCGATCCCTCAGAAATCGGCAAAAAGGCCGAAGCAGCCGTTGAGCAACATTTCCGCGAGCAGATTCTGCCCGTTCTTACACCGCAGGTACTCGATCCCGGCCATCCATTTCCTTTCATCCCCAATCTTGGACTGAGCGTCATCTTCGAGATGCGGCGGCTTCATGACAAGGAATTGGTGCGGCAGTTGATCATGATACCTTCGGCCCTGCCCCGCTTCATCCGCGTGCCCGGCTCACGACGGCGCTTTGTGCCTATTGAAGAATTGATCAAATCCTATGTCGGCCTTCTGTTTCCAGATCATAAATTGCTGGCGGCAGGCGCGTTTCGCATCCTTCGTGACAGCGACATAGAGGTTGAGGAAGAAGCCGAAGATCTTGTCCGCTATTTTCGCAGCGCGATCAAAAGGCGCCGACGCGGCCGGGTCATCAGGTTGAAAATGCAGCGCGGGCTGCCGTCACGCATTCAGAAACTGATCCGGCACGCCTTGGGTGGCGAGGAATCGATCGTAACCGAAACAATCGGTTTTCTGGGCATTGGCGATCTGGCTCAACTGGTCGAAGAAGACCGAAAAGCCCTGAAATTCAAACCCTATACACCGCGATTTCCGGAACGCATTTTGGAACAGGATGGCGATTGCTTCGCGGCAATCCGCCAGAAAGACATTGTCGTCCATCACCCCTATGAAAGCTTCGATGTCGTGCTCGCCTTCCTGCAGCAGGCGGCGGCTGATCCCGATGTTCTTGCGATCAAGCAGACCTTGTATCGCGCGGGCAAGCAATCTGCTGTTATCCGTGCCCTCTGCGATGCCGCAGAGGCCGGAAAATCGGTCACCGCTGTTGTCGAGCTCAAGGCACGCTTCGATGAAGAGCAGAATCTGATGTGGGCCTCGCAGCTTGAAAATTCGGGCGTGCAGGTAATCTACGGCTTCGTCGACATGAAGACGCATGCGAAAATATCGATGGTGGTCCGACGGGAGAATGGCGGCATCAAAACCTACTGCCATTTTGGCACAGGCAATTACCACCCGATCACGGCACGGATTTACACCGACCTCAGTTTCTTCACCGCCGACCCCCGGCTGGGGCGCGATGCCGGGCAGATTTTCAATTTCGTGACCGGCTATGTCGAGCCGCATAATCTGGAAATGCTGTCCATGAGCCCGCTCGGGATGCGCGAGAAGATTATGGAACTGATCGACGCCGAAATCGCTTTCGCCCGCAACGGGCAACCCGCATCGCTTTGGGCCAAACTGAACTCACTGGTCGATCCACAGATCATCGAAAAGCTCTACGAAGCCAGCGAGGCGGGTGTCGAAATTGACTTGGTTGTCCGCGGTATTTGCTGCCTGCGTCCCGGCGTAAAGGGCATGTCATCGCGAATCCGTGTCAAATCGATCGTTGGCCGCTTCCTCGAGCACAGCCGGATATGGGCATTCGGCAATGGTCAGGAAATGCCAAATCCCGGTGCGCGCGTATATATTTCCTCTGCCGACTGGATGAGTCGCAATTTTGACCGGCGGGTTGAATATATGCTGCCGATCGAAAACCCGACGGTGCACGACCAGATCCTCGATCAGGTTATGGTCGCCAATCTGATCGACAATGAGCAAAGCTGGAAACTGACGCCGTCTGGTGAATATGTAAGGTTGAAACCGGAAGGCCGCCGTTTCAATCTCCACCAATATTTCATGACCAATCCGTCGCTGTCCGGTCGTGGCGGCGCCTTGGCCCAACGCAACGACGTTCCAAAGCTGGACCTCGTTCGCCAGTAAGCCTATTCGCCGAACATGATCCAATCCCCCCGCGCCGTCATCGACATCGGTTCGAACGCGATCCGTCTGGTCGTCTATGGCGGTCCCGCCCGTGCACCCATGCCCATCTACAACGAAAAAGCGCGTGTCGCGCTTGGGGAAAGCGTCGCAAAAAGCGGAGGGATAACACCCGAAACCATGGAGCAGGCTATCGCCGCCCTGCAGCGGTTTGATGCCCTGACAATTGCAATGAACGTCGGTGAGCGTCATGTCGTCGCCACCGAAGCTACCCGACAAGCCAAAAATGGCGGCGAGTTTCTGCTGCGGGCCGCCAAGGCAGGTGTGCCCATAGATCTCATCACAGGTGAGGAAGAAGCGCGTGCTTCAGCACTGGGCGTCGTTTGCGACATGCCATGGGCAACCGGATATGTCGCCGATCAGGGCGGCGGCAGCCTTGAACTGGCCAAGGTGGAAAATGGCGAACCGCAGCAACCGCTTTCCATGCCATTCGGGACGATACCGCTCTCCAAAAGCCCAGAATGCAGCCCCAAATCCATTGCGCACGATATTGAAGAGAGGATCGAAGAGACCGACGGATTTGAGATCCGCAAAAATCTTCCCCTGCATCTTGTTGGCGGGGCATGGCGGACCCTTGCCCAATTGCATATGCACGCAACCGGCTACCCGCTGACGATTTTGTCCAACTATTCGATGCCGCTGGATGCAGGCAAGACACTAGCGGAATTGGTCGCCAATCGATCGGCAATGGAGCAATCGGGTGTCGTTTCGAACGCACGCCTGCCATTCATGTCGACAGCCTATTCGACCATGGAGGCACTGATACGTGTCTTTGAGCCGTCCGAAATTATTGTCAGCGTCTATGGACTTCGCGAAGGCCTGCTTTTCGATCGCCTTTCAAGCGAGCAACGAAACGAAGATCCCCTGATCGCTGCCGCCCGGCACGAGGGCGCGCGCTTATCGAGATTCGCCTATCATGGAGACCGGATTGCGAACTGGATCGCGCCGATTTTCATGCATGACCCGCAACCGCTGCACCGGCTCCGCAAAGCGGTTTGCCTGCTTGCCGACAGCGCATGGAACAGCCACCCTGAGTATCGCGCAGAACATGCCGCCGAACTTGCGTTGGAAGGCAATTGGCCTGGTGTTACTGCATCGGATCGCGCCGTTATGGCAGCGGGGCTCTATGCATCCTATGGCGGCAAGAAAACCCGACCACCTTTATTGTCCCTGCTCGCAACCGATGACCTGCTCGACCGCGCAACGCTGTGGGGGCTTGCAGTCCGGCTAGCCCAGCGCCTCGATGGTGGAACAGGCATTGGCCTGGAGGGCGTTGCCCTTATGCAGGAGAGCAAAAACCTGAATCTGCAATTCGAGCCGGAATTTGCCCATCTTGATTCACCCACGGTGCGGCGGCGTCTCAAACAGTTGAACGATATCTTTGTCGGGAAATCGACTTAGTTCACAATAGGACATTTCTGCATTCAACCCGCCACAGACATGGAAGATTCTTGATGTTAGCATAGCCTGGGTCAGACGATTTGGGCGGAGGGTAATTATGGCAGTCATCGCGATCTACAGCCCCAAAGGCGGCGTCGGCAAATCGACCATGGCGGTGAACCTCGCCTGGTGTTCATCGACAATCAGCAATAAACGAACTTTGCTGTGGGAACTCGATCCGCAACGCGGTGCATCCTATCTTTTGGGGGAGGATGAAGAGCACGGGAAACCCGCTTTTTCGGTCTTCTCAAAAGACCGTCCGGCCAGTTCGATCATCACCGCAACCGAAATTGAAGGCCTTGATTTACTGCCTTCCGACGGCAGCTTGGTCGAACTCGATTCCTATTTCAGCCAGTTGGGCAAGAAACGCCGCCTCGCAAAAATCGCGGAAGGACTGCAAAGCGAATATCAGGTCATCATTCTCGACTGCCCGCCTGTCATGAACGAAGTCGCGCGACAGATCATGCGCGCCGCGGACCTGATAATAGTACCATTATCGCCTTCCCCGCTGGCTAGACGATCGCTTGATCTGGTTCGGCTGGAGCTATCAAGAATCGTCAAATCGCATGCAGCGATATTACCAGTCTTCTCGATGATCGATCGTAGGCGATCCCTGCACCGTGACGCTTGTGCGGGACAACCCGACTGGCCGATCATTCCGATGTCGAGCGCGATCGAGCAGGTTGCTGTCCGCCGTGCCCCTATTGGTGCATTTCAGCGAAGTTGCCCCGCGTCAGCCGCCTTCATAAATTTGTGGAAGGGTATCGAGGTGAAACTGGAGAAAATGCGATAACCGAAACGGTTGTTGTCATTTTACTATCTTGAAGCCTTAGCCAAACTGTCACGATACCCTCGCAGAATCGCAACAGCACCCGCCTAATGCGCGCCTCGCAATAACAACTGCGAGGGAAAATCATGCGTACCGCCACTCTCTTCCTGCTTTCGACTTCGGCGCTCGTTTCAGCGCCGGCATTCGCCCAGCAAACAACACCTGCCGCTGATGAAGCAACTGCAGAAGGCGAGATTGTCGTCTTCGGCCAAGGCCAGACCCGTCAGGTACAAGAACTCAAGACAGAAGATGTAACCATCCTCGCGCCCGGCACCAGCCCGTTGAAGGCAATCGAAAAGCTTCCCAGCGTGAATTTCCAGTCGGCTGACCCGTTCGGCACCTATGAATGGTCGAGCCGCGTCACCATTCGCGGGTTCAACCAAAACCAGCTTGGGTACACACTCGATGGCATTCCGCTCGGCGATTCAACCTATGGTAACAATAACGGCCTGCACATTGGCCGTGCGATTGCGCCTGAAAATATCGGCATCACCCGCGTTTCACAGGGCGCCGGCTCAATCGGCACGCAATCGACCAACAATCTCGGCGGCACGCTGGAATTCTTCTCCTATGACCCGACCGATGGCTTTGGCGCTGATGCCAATCTGACGTACGGTTCGGAAAACACCATTCGTGCCTTTGCGCGCGTCAACTTTGGCGAGAGCGATGGCATTCGCGGTTTCATCTCCGGCACCTATCACAATGCGGAAAAATGGAAGGGCGGCGGTGACCAGCGTAACTGGATGATAAATGCGAAAGCGATCATCCCTGTGGGTGAGGCGGAATTCGACGCCTATTTCAGCTATTCGGATCGCGCCGAACAGGATTATCAGGATCTGTCGCTCGAGATGATCAACCGCCTCGGCTATGATCATGACAATTATTTCCCGGACTATGCAAAGGCCATCGCCGCAGCGCAGGGCGTTTTCGTCGCCCCGATCAACAATCTGGACGACAGCTATTATGATGCATCGGGCCTGCGCAAGGACACGCTGGCGGCTTATGGCCTGACGGCCCCGCTCGACGAGGGCGTGACCTTCAAGATCAAGGCTTATTACCACGACAACACCGGCCAGGGCACTTGGGGCACACCTTATGTTCCCAGCCCCAACGGCGTCCCGATGTCGGCGCGTACCACCGAATATGATATCCAGCGCGGCGGCGTATTCGGCTCACTGGAAGCCGAAGTCGGCGATCACAATATCAGCGTCGGCGGCTGGTATGAGCATAATGATTTCACCCAGGCGCGCCGTTTTTACGCCTACCAAAGCCTGACCACTCCGGGTCTCGATCACACCAAATTCCTGCGCAACCCGTTCTTCACGCAGTGGCTGTTCGATTTCAACACCGACACGCTGCAATATCATGTGCAGGACAAGATCAGCATGGGCGATCTGACGATCAACCTTGGATGGAAGGGTTTTCAGGTCAACAATGAGGCCGACCCGCGCGTTCAGGGTACGCTCGCTGCCGGCAAGATCAAGTCGCGCGACTGGTTCCAGCCGCATGCCGGCGTCGCTTATAAGCTGAGCGGCAATGCAGAGGTATTCGGTGGCTTTACGCAGGCCACCCGTGCCTTCGTTTCCTCAGCAACCAGCGGTCCTTTCTCAACCACACAGGCTGGTTTTGATGCACTGCGGACACGCGGCTTGAAGCCAGAGGAATCGGATACCTACGAGCTCGGCGCTCGTTTCAACAACGCGACCTTCAACGGCGTATTGGGTGTCTACTTTGTCAACTTCCGCAACCGACTGCTCGGCATCCCGACCGGTCCCGGAATTGTCGGCAACCCGTCGATCCAGCAGAATGTTGGCTCGGTGCGTTCGCTCGGTTTCGAAGCAGCTGGCGATGTGCGGCTGGGTGGCGGGCTGACACTGTTTGCTTCCTATAGCTACAACGACGCGACCTATCGCGACAATGTGATTGTACCGGGCGTGACCCCTGTCACCATCCCGACAAAAGGCAAAACGCTTGTCGATACGCCTAAGCACATGCTCAAGGGCGAAATTGCCTATGACAGCGACAGCCTCTTTGGCCGCATCGGTGCCAATTATATGAGCAAGCGCTACTTCACCTACACCAACGACCAGTCGGTTGGCAGCCGCGTGCTCGTCGATGCAACGCTTGGCTATCGCTTCAACATGGGCATGCGCAAGCCGATCGAGGTTCAACTCAATGCAACCAACCTGTTCGACAAGCGCTATGTTTCGACCATCGGGTCGAACGGCTTTGGCAATAGCGGCGATAACCAGACCCTTCAGGCTGGTGCACCGCAACAGTTCTTTGTAACTGCAAAGGTCGGTTTCTGATGCGCAGGATGCCCCGCTTTATCGTCGCGCTGGCTGCGCTTGTTCCTGCCGCCAGTCAGGCCGAACCCGTGCTTTTAATCTCTATCGACGGGTTGCAACCCGCCGATGTGATCGAAGCCGAAAAGCGGGGCATCAACATCCCAAATCTGAAACGTTTCGTCAAAGAAGGTAGCTACGCCAGCGGCGTCACAGGCGTGCTGCCTTCGGTGACCTATCCCAGCCACGCGACCCTGGTGACAGGTAAAAGTCCCGCCGAGCATGGCATAGTCGGCAATACCGGCTTTGATCCGATGCAGATAAACCAGTCGGGCTGGTACTGGTATGCCAGCGACTATAAGGTACCTACATTGTGGGATGCTGCAGCTAAGGCTGGCCTCAAGACCGCCAATGTCCACTGGCCCGTTACCGTCGGGCAAAACGCCATCCGCTACAACCTGCCGCAAATCTGGCGCACCGGGCATGAGGATGACGTCAAGCTGATGAAAGTACTGGCCACCCCTGGATTGGTGGACAAGCTGGAAGCATCACTAGGCGTTGCCTATGCCCAAGGTATTGATGAGAGCATCGCGGGTGACGAAAACCGGGCGCGTTTTGCCGAGGCACTGATCCTCTCTGAAAAGCCGGATTTCATGACCGCCTATTTCACCGCGCTCGATCATGAGCAGCATGAAAAAGGGCCGGACACAAAAGATGCCCACCAGATTCTCGAACGCATCGACGCCATTGTGGGCAAATTGGTCGCGGCCCAACTGAAAGTGCATCCGGATGCGGTGATCGCGATCGCGTCGGATCATGGCTTTGCCGCGACCACAACCGAGATCAACCTGTACCGCGCCTTTATCGATGCCGGGCTGATGATGCTGGGTGCCGATGGCAAAATCAAAGAGTGGCAGGCCGCCCCCTGGAACTCCGGCGGTTCGAGCGCCATCATGCTCGCTGATCCTGCCGATGAATCATTGGTCGCGCGCGTCGAAGCCCTGCTCAAAAAGCTTAAATCCGATCCGGCAAACCGGATTGCGGCTATAGCAGATCGCAACGAAATCGCTCAGATGGGCGGCAATCCGAAAGCCAGTTTCTACGTCAATTTTGAATTCGGTGCTTATGGAGGCGGCTTCAAAGGTAAAGATGCGCCCTTGGTCTCTGCATCGGGCAGCAAAGGCACGCATGGCTATTTCCAGTCGGGCGGGAATATGCGGTCTTCCTTCCTGATTATGGGTAAAGGCGTCACCGCAGGCAAAAATATTGGCGAGATTGACATGCGCAGCATCGCCCCGATGCTGGCTGACAAACTCGGCGTCGCGCTGCGCTGAAGTCCGCCTTCCGGCTCAAAAACCCTGTTTGAATGTTGTGAACACAAAGAGTCACGATTCTGTCATTTGAAGGTTGCAGTTAGGATTTAACTCAGACCTGCGGATTTTATGCCATGACCGGATCGAAGACTGTTCTGTTCACTTCACAGAACCCTTCGCTGTTTGTCGAATTGCAACGGGCGCGGCCAAATCTTGCACTGGTCGCCATTGGATCAACCGTGCCTGCGCTGGAATCAGGCGGCGATATCTGGTGCTTTGTCGATTTCATTCTACCGGAAATTTCCGGGCTGGAAATGTGCAGGCGGCTGCGCGTCGACCCTGTTACACAGAAGTCTACCATCACGATGGTTTTCGATCAGGCCGACAAGGATATGCTGGTGCGCGCCATGCAGGCGGGCGCCGACGATTATGTCGTCGGCCAATTATCGCCTGAAGAGGTTTTGAGGCGTATCGAGCATGGTGCATCGCATGTCCTGCCCTCCGACACTTCGGAAAGGATCGAATTGGGTGACGTGGTGGTTGAGCCGCAAGCCTATCGGGTGAAATATAAGGGACAGCGCGTCAATCTGGCCCCGAATGAATTTCAGCTGCTGCTGCATTTCGCGCATAACCCCGACAAGGTTTTTTCGCGCGAAGATCTGATCCAGCTCTCCGGTAAACCACTCGATGAGATCGAAAGCCGGACGGTTGATGTGTGGATCGGGCGCCTGCGCCGGGCGTTTAAAAAAGTCGGTGCGCCCGAGGTGATCCGCACAGTCCGTCCTATCGGCTATGTTTTTGAAATCCCCTGACCCAGCTGGCTGAAATATAGCTGCAACCAAATAGTCCCCAAATCGTCATCGCCCGGCCCATCGCACGTAACAGTCAGTCTGTAAGAGCAATCCGTCCCAGCCAAAACAGGGAGCGCGGACTTTGCTACGAAATGCTGCCACCGATCTGATCATCGACAAAGCAACGGCGATTGCACCGCCTGACTGGATCAACCACCCCGAACCGCGAAGTTTCAGGCCCAAGAGCAAATATCGCACCATCTGGATCTCGGACATCCATCTCGGCACCAAAGGCTGTAACGCCGACCTGCTGCTTGATTTCCTCCATTCGGTCGAGTGCGAAACGCTGTATCTGGTGGGCGACATTATCGATGGCTGGCGGCTCAAAAAGGGCTGGTATTGGCCTGATAGCCATAATGAAGTCGTCCGCCGCATCCTGAAAATCGCGCATAAGGGAACACGCGTCGTTTTCATTGTTGGCAATCACGACGAGATGTTGCGCGATTATGCGGGATTCAGCTTTGGCGGCATCACGCTCGCGCAGGAAGCCATCCACGAAACGGCGGACGGCAAGCGCCTGTTGATCACGCATGGCGATGCCTTTGACGGTGTTGTGCTCTATGCCCGTTGGCTCGCCTTTCTAGGCGATCAGGCCTACACCTTGATGCTGCGCGCCAATGTTTGGCTGAACGCCATCCGCAAGCGGCTGGGCATGCCTTATTGGTCGCTGTCGTCCTATCTCAAGAAGCGCGTTAAAAATGCGGTGCAATATGTCTGCGCCTTCGAAGATGCTGTCGCCCGCGAAGCAGCCGAGCGTGGCGTTGACGGAGTCGTGTGCGGCCATATCCATTGCGCTGAGATCCGGCAGATCGGCGATGTGACCTATTATAATGACGGCGACTGGGTGGAAAGCTGCACCGCATTGGTCGAGGCATTCGATGGCACCATGTCGATCCTCGACTGGTCCGAAACACATCGCGCCAGGGCAAAGCAGCCACAAATGCTGGCCGTGGCATGAGGATCGCTATCGCCACCGACGCCTGGTTTCCGCAAACCAATGGCGTGGTGCGCAGCCTTGCGACCACCATTTCGATCCTGCAGCGCCGGGGCTATGAAATTGAATTGATCTCGCCTGACCAGTTCATCACCTTACCCGCGCCGGGTTATAGCGAAATCCGCTTGGCTGTTGCGCCGCGATTTGGCGTTCGCCGTACTCTTCGCCGCTACCAGCCGGACATTGTCCACATCGTCACCGAAGGGCCAATCGGTTGGGCTGCACGTTCGTGGTGTATCGCCAACAATGTACCCTTCACCACCGCCTTTCACACCCGCTTTCCGGACTATGCTGCCGTGCGGACAGGCCTGTCGTCCGACCGTTTCTGGCCGATCATGCGGCGCTTTCACAAGCCTTCAAAGGGCGTACTCGTCTCGACCTACCGTTTGATGGATGAGCTGGCGCAGCGTGGCATCAGCCAGACGAAATTATGGTCGAGGGGCATCGACCGAGAGTTGTTCCATCCCGGCCATGATCCGCTCGAAGACCTGGCGCATCTGCCGCGACCGCTTTTGCTCTATGTCGGGCGGGTCGCGCCGGAGAAGAATATCGGTGCATTTCTGGGTGCCGCCGTTGCCGGAACCAAGGTCATCGTCGGCGATGGCCCCGCGCTTGCCGAGTTGCGCGAACAGTTTCCGGACGCGAATTTCCTCGGCGCGCTGCACGGCGAACAACTCGCGCGCGCATATTGCAGCGCCGATGTCTTCGTCTTCCCCAGCCTGACCGACACATTCGGCCTCGTCTTGATTGAGGCACTGGCCTGCGGTGTGCCAGTGGCTGCGTTCCCCGTGCAAGGACCGATCGACATATTGGGCCCATCATCGCGCGGTATCTACGACCAGATCGATCAGGCCGCGGGTGCGCTGGATGTCTCGCTGTCCGCCGCCATCGTCAAGGCGCAAGGCGCGTCGCGGCAAGCCGCTGCAGAACTGGGCGCCAGCTTTGATTGGGAAAAATGCTGTGACCAGTTCGTCGATGCACTGCACGATGCGATGGTTTCGGGTGCAGAAGCCACGGCCGAACTGCAAACAGGGTGATGGCTAGAGCCGGACGAAGACCAAAATGACCGTCGCAGCGGCCAGAAGCGAGCCGAATGGCAGTTGCAGCATCGACTGCTTTTTGAACGTCAGGAACAGAGCGAATGCAATGCCAAGCGTTGATGCTATGAGGATCAGCAGCGGCAAATCATAGGGCGACAGCCAAAGCGCAAGCGCTGCGAACAATTTCGGATCTCCAGCGCCCATCCCCTCCTTATGCCGAACCGCGCGAAACAAGCGGCGCAGACCTTCGAGCACGGCAAAGGCCAATGCGGCAGCGAACAAACGTGTCGTCAGCTCGGTGCCGCCCGATGTTATTCCACCGAGCACCAAACCAAGGAGCGCCAGAGCGATAACCAAACGGTCGGGCAACCAGAAATGGCGTGCGTCAAGCAGTGCCAGCGGCAACAGCAGCAAAAACAACAATGCGCACGCGGCTGCGATCTCCAATGGCAAAAGGTAAAAGGCCAACCCGCACAGTATCGCGCCCGTCCACTCTGCAACTACCTGGACCGGGTCTATCGGGGCCTTGCAATATCGGCACCTGCCCGCCAGCATCAGGAACGAAAATAAAGGTACCAGATCAAACCATGCCAGTTGCCGCTCACAGCTATCACAGCGCGAACGCCCACCGACGGTCGGCTCACCCGTCGGCCAGCGCAGCACCAGAACGCCGATATAACTACCGATGATCGCCCCAAAGATTGCGGCCAAAACCGCGAGCGTCGGCGCTCCCAGTGAAGCGATGGGCTGCAATAGGCCGCCTGACTCTACCAGAACCGGCCCTTGCCCGATTTGCGGTAGCCGCCAGCGATGGGCGCAAATCCCGCCATTGACAGCATCGGCGCAATTTCTGCACTGGGCTGTTGCAGCTGCACCGCCGCGCGGTAGCGACCGTCAGCCGATATGCGCAATTCCACCCGTTCCATCGCCGACGCACTGGCGAACGGCAGTAGCAGTTCGCCCGCCTCGCAACGTACCCGCCCCATCAATCCCGCGTCGACACCAAGTGCCGCAAATAAGGGACCTTCGGGCTTTAGCCGAACGCTGCCACTGGCCGTGCGGCATTTCCCAGCTGAATAGGACGCAGATAGATTATCAAATTCAAGGTGCGCAGCGGGGAAACCGGGCAGGATTTCGGCTACCGGAACGCTGCCATTCCACCCTTCTGCAGAAACACCACCAAAGCCCTTGGAGACTGTACCCCGAAAGCCGGGCAGTCCTGCAGTCGCCGATTGCTCGAACCAGAAACCGGCTCGACCAAGGAAAAGACCCAGCGGTTGAATACCGGCGTCCAACGTGCCGATACCCAGCTGCCCCAACTGCACATCATAGACGCGGCCCGACCATATCGTTCCATCTGCCCCCGAAGCTGTCACCATTGACTTTTCCGGCACCGCCACGCCGACAACCCAGCGCAAAGGCATGAAGGCAATCGCCGCAATGGCGAACAATATGGCCGCCGCATAGTAAAAGCGCCGTGACGGCCTCATTGTTCGCCCCTCGCCAGCGTAGCGTTGACCGAAACCGTGCCCGCGCTGCCGACCTTCACCTCAATCTGCTCGGTAACGATGCCTGCCATCTCCAGTTCGGTAAGCCATTTCATCAAGGCAGCAGGCCGGGCCTGCGCCATTGAAATGCTGACACGACCATTACCTGCCGCATCGGCTTTTTCGAGGGCGAAGCCCGCCTCGGTTGCGCGCTGGTTTACCACCTGCTCCAGCGGCCCGGAGATATCAGCAACCACCGATCCAGTCCGTTTCTGGTTTGCCTGCGCCGCCATCGCCTCAATCGCGACACGCCGTTCGAGTGCCTCGCGATACTCGACCCGTTTTTCGTGGATCGAGTTGGTGAGCGGCAAATAAATGCCGTAGATCGCCACCAAAAGCGCTGACAGGATAGCCGCCACGCTCACTAATACCTTCTCACGCAGCGAAAGCCTGTCAAACCAGTTTGCCAGCTTTTCGATCATGGCGCCCTCACCGTGATGGCCACAGCGGTAACGCCGTTGGCTTCCTGTCGCGGCGTCGCTGTCACCTTATAGCCTTGCCGTTGCAGGTCGAGCAGCAACCGGTTGACCGGATCGACCGTTGCTGCCGTCACTGTGGCCGACAGCAGCTTGTCCGAACCAAAGCGCAGATCGCGCAGACTTGCCCCCTCGGCTTGCTGCATTGAACGCCACAAGGCCGAGGCTGGGATGGTGAAAGCACGTTGCCCACCTCCACGCGAGCTAAGCATTTGTTCAATTTTAACAGGAGCCTCTGCAGCACTGTTGATACCCGGTACAATCTTGCGTGCGGCGACCAATGCCGTTTCGTCCTCGCGGGCAATGGCGCGGTCGACCTTGAACCATGTCACCAGCGCCAACAGCAAACTGCAGAGCAAGCCGAAAGCGACGATGGCTGCGGCAAGCTTCAACTTGTTTCTATCGAGCCCAGCGCGGGCGTTCTTTTTCGCAAAAAGTCCCGAACGCAAATCGAGCGGCGGTTCGGAAATTGCGCCACGAAAATATCCGGCAAATTCGGCATGGCTGATTTCGCGAATCTGTCGTTCGCCGGATAGCCAAGCGGTCAAAGCTGGTTCATCGGGCAAGATGTGCAACCCCGAACGCAATGCAATCGCCCCGCCCAAATTGACACGGGCAATGTGACCAGCGTCGTCAGGGAGGAAAAGTCCGAGAGGCCAGACATGATCGTGATCAATCAGGTCGACCTTCAACCGAT